>KB226988.1_pt29 | contig 35997 bp, 28 predicted proteins | sample 524768 | NCBI WGS metagenome assembly AMQJ01 (sample SAMN00998488, study PRJNA167727) | sediment metagenome | isolation source: subsurface aquifer sediment | place: USA: Rifle, Colorado | collected Aug-2009
AACCATTTGGACGATATTTAAATGGATGGGTTAGAGATTCTGATGGAAATATAAATCAAATCGAAACTCAATTAAATACCGATGGTGATGATTTAAAAGGGAACTATTATGCCATGAAATCAAAAGGCCACTCCATGATTGTTGACCCTAAATTATGGTCTCCAACAGGTAAAGCAGAAGATCAGTACATTAATACCAACATTTCTGTTCCCATAAAACTTGGAAACACCTTTGTTGGATTAGCGGGTGTCGATGTCGATTTGCAAAGATTTCAGGATATCATTGAAAAAATAGAACCTTTTGACCAAAGTTATGCGTTTTTGTTATCTAACGACGGAACTTATGTTGCTCACAAAAACTCAAAATTAATGGGTAAACTAATCCGCATCGAAAGTCCTGAATTTACTGAGCGTTTTAATATCATAGAAAATGTCCAGGCAGGAATAAATTTTTCATTCACATTTACGAACGAAAATAATCAAAAAGACTTTTATGTTTTTGCTCCGCTAAAAGTCGAAAACGTAAATACTCCATGGTCTTTAGCAATTGTAGTACCTAATGAAGTAATCACATCCAGGGCAAATAGTATTATCGTTAAGGGCTTGCTTGTAAGTTTTCTGGGATTAATTCTTCTAACCATCGTAATATGGATTATTGCAAGAAATATAACTAATCCAATTGTTAAAGTAACTTCGGTGCTTAAACAACTTGCCGAAGGTAAAATTGATGATTCTCTTATTAAGCATGTTAAAAGCAAAGACGAAGTCGGAGAAATGACCCTAGCATTAAATACCTCCATTAACGGATTAAATAAAAAAACAGAGTTTGCTAATCAAATCGGATCTGGAAATATTGATTATAAGCTTGAATTATTAAGCAATGAAGACGTTCTTGGCTTGTCGTTATTAAATATGCAAAACAGTTTATTAAAAACAAAATCGGATGAAGAAAAACGAAAATCAGAAGATGAAAAACGACAATGGACCAATGAAGGATTAGCAAAGTTTGCAGACATTTTAAGAAAAAACAATGAAAACATAAAAACTCTTTCTAACGAAATTATTAAAAACCTGGTTTATTATTTAAATGCTAATCAGGGAGGTTTATTTATTTTAAATGATCAGGAACAATCGGTAGTTTTTGATTTATTATCGGCTTTTGCTTTTGACAGAGAAAAATACATAAAAAAACAAGTCGAGCTAGGAGAGGGCCTTGTAGGTACATGCGCTGCTGAAAAGAATACGATATTATTAACAGAAATTCCCGAGGATTATATACAAATAACATCCGGATTGGGTGATGCAAATCCAAATAGCTTGTTGCTGGTTCCTTTAAAACTTGAAAATGAGATTCTTGGTGTTATTGAAATAGCATCATTTAATAAAATCCAAAAACACGAAATTGAATTTGTAGAAAAAGCAGCCGAAAGCATTGCATCAACCTTAAAAGCCGTGCGTATTAATGTACGAACTTCGCAACTTCTGGAGCAATCGCAGCAACAGGCCGAAGAAATGGCTGCACAGGAAGAAGAAATGAGGCAAAACATGGAAGAACTTCAAGCCACACAAGAAGAATCTTCAAGAAAAGGAGATGAGTTTAGTGGTATTCTTGATAGCATTGATCAATTTTTATTAAAAGCTGAATTTAGCTTAGATGCAACCCTGATAAACGCAAACGATCTTTTTCTTAAAAAATTTAAATATAGTTTAAATGAAGTAATTGGAATGGAAGCTGAAGAATTTGTAGCTAAAAAAGATGTTTCAAAATTCCAAAACATTTTAAACACGGTTATGAAAGGGAAATCTCATCAGGAAATTTCCAATTTAAAAAATAAAAACGGAGTAGAACTTAAATTAATAACATCATATACTCCCGTTTTTATTAATGAAAATCTTGAGAAGATTCTTTTATTAGCTATTGATGTTAGCTCATATACATAACACTTTTACAAAGTTTTCGTAAGTATATAAACTGTTTTTCATAAATAATTAAAATAAAATATCGTCCGGTATGAAACTTAAACTAAGTTTGAGAAACAAAATGCAACTGTTTTTAATCTCCCTTTCCGTTGCTATTTATGCAGTTGCTATAGGATATATAAGCGTAAATGCCAAAAAAACCGCGTACAACGATTCTGTAGAACTGGTTAATTCAAATGCTGAAAAATTTGCATTAAAAATACAGACAGATCTAAATGAATATATGGCCGTTGTAAGAACTCTGGCAACTGCATTTAAAGTATATAAAGATATGCCAAGAGAACAATGGGATCCATTGTTTATTAAAATGTACGACAAAATCTATCGCGACAATCCAATCTTTTACAAACTATGGGACAGTTGGGAACTAAACAAAATTGATGAAACATGGACAAATCCTACCGGACGTATCGCCAATGTTTTTTCACGTGTTAATGGGGCCATATTTCAAAAGCAAGATATTCGAAGCCTAGATGGCGACCCTGCTGTTTATGCCAACATAAAAGCTCAGGCAAAGGAAATGGTTTTGCCAATCTATTTTGATGTTTTTACCGATGCCGGTGAAACATCTAAACTAATGACAAGTCTTGTAACACCTGTTTTAATTGATGGAGAATACCATGGAATGGTAGGTGTTGATCTTATCCTTGAGAGATTCCAAAAAATGGTCGAAAGCGTTAATTTATCACAGTTTCCCGGGAGTTATGCCTTTTTAATTACTGAAGAAGGAAAATATGCCGGACATCCTGAAACGAAACTTTTAGATCAGGTTGCAGAATTTAAATTAAAAGATAATTCTGAACTTGATTTATTTAAAAAAATAAAAAAAGGTGAGGGTTTTCATTTCCTTGCTCTTGATAGCCTTTACAAAACTCATTATATTACTTTCGCTCCTATTCATATTGGAAGAACCAGCACTCCCTGGTTTCTTGGAGTATCTGTGCCTATTAATTCTATCATGGCACAGGCCGACAGAAATTTTATGATTTCTTTAATTGTGGGGTTTGTTGGTATTTTGCTGTTAAGCTTTGTAATCTATATTATTACTAAAAACATTACTGAACCTATTCAAAAAATAACTGACTTTTTAAAAGAACTCGCTCAAGGGAAGACCGATAATAAACTTGATTTAAATGTTAAATCAGGAGATGAAATTGAAGAAATGACAAAAGCATTAATAACTTCCGCAGAAGGACTAAGATTAAAGACCGAATTTGCTAACCATATTGGATCAGGCGATCTTGGTTTTGAGTTTAATCTGTTAAGCGATGAGGACAAACTTGGGAAAGCCCTTGTTGATATGAGAAACAGCCTTAAAAGAGCACAGGAAGAAGAGCAGGAAAGAAAACTTGAAGATCAGAAACGCCGATGGGCAAATGAAGGATTAGCAAAGTTTGCAGATATCCTCCGACAAAATAACGACAATCTTCAAAATCTTTCAAATGAAATAATTAAGAATCTGGTGTACTATCTGGAAGCAAATCAGGGAGGATTGTTCCTTTTAAATGATGATGATAAAAACAATGTTTTCCTTGAATTAATTTCAGCTTTTGCTTTTGATAGAAAAAAACATTTGGAAAAACGTATTGAATATGGTGATGGAATTGTTGGTTCTGTGGCAATTGAAAAAGAAACTACTTACATTGAAGATCTGCCAGAAGACTATATTTCAATCATTTCAGGATTAGGAGGAGCAAATCCAAACGCATTATTAGTGGTTCCTCTTAAAATGGAAAATAAGGTTTATGGAGTTTTAGAAATTGCATCATTTAATAAATTTGAAAAATATCATATTGAATTTGTAGAAAAAGTAGCTGAAAATATTGCCTCCACCTTATCGTCTGTTAGAATAAGTATTCAAACCAATGAATTATTAGAGAAATTTCAGCAACAATCAGAAGAGATGGCTGCACAGGAAGAAGAAATGCGTCAAAACATGGAAGAGCTTCAGGCCACACAAGAAGAAGCAGGAAGAAAAAATGCCGAAATGGAAAGTTTTCTGTATGCACTTGAAAAATCGAGTAATATTGTTGAGTACAGCCCTGAAGGTTTTATTATCAAAGTAAACGACAATTACCTGAACCTACTCAATTTAAGACGGGCAGAAGTTCTGGGATCGCATCATTCTGACAAAATGGAATTTACAAAAAAACAAAAAACAGAATATGATAAATTCTGGCGTGACTTAAAAAATGGGATAACAAAAAAAGAAAAAACGAAATTTATTATTGATGGTAAAGAAATTGTATTCGTTGAAGTTTATACTCCAATTCTGGACGAAAATGGAACAGTTAAAAAAATCTTGAAAATAGCAAACAACATAAGTGATTTTGAAGAATTATAAAACAGAATTTCATGAAAATCAAACTTAAAATCCAGCAAAAAATACAATTGTTTATTATTTCAGCATCAATTGTAATTTATATAATAGCCGTTGGTTATATTAGTTTAAATGCACGCAAAATGGCTTATAGCGATGCAACAGAAGTAACTAACCGACATGCACATGAAGCAGCCAAGGATGTTAAGGCAAAGTTAGATGCTGACCTTACCCTAGTAAAAACTCTTGCCGATGCTTTTCATACTCACAAATACTTACCTAATGAACAATGGCAGGATTTATTCTCAAAAATGTATTATGAAGTTTTTATAAACAATCCTCATATTTATAGCCTTTGGGATAGCTGGGAATTAAATGCAATTGATTCTACCTGGAACAAACCTACAGGTAGATTTGTAATTATTTACTGGAGAGAAAATGGGGTTATTAAACATAATTTCGAATTTAGAAGCATGGATGGCGATCCTGTTTTATATGCCGAAATTAAAACCCGAAGAGTCCCCTCTATTTGGGAACCATACGAAGATGTTTTTACAGAAGATAAAGCTGAAAAATTCCTAATGACCAGTTTAAATGCACCTATTATTGAAGATGGTGAATATATAGGAATTGTTGCAGTTGACATAACCCTTGACCGGCTTCAGGAACTTGTTGAAGAAATAAAACCCTTTGATGGAAGCTATGCATTTTTAATTTCAAACGGAGGCCTAATAGCTGGTCATCCCGACAAAGAATTGCTAAATGTTAAAATTGAAGATGTTTTCCCAGACGATAACTTAAAACATAATATTGTTCAAAACATTCGTGAAGGTAAGCCTTTAAGCTATATAAGTGAAACTGACGGTGTTCAAAATTATATATCATATGCTCCTATTCAGGTTGGTGAAACAACTACTCCATGGTCAATAGCTATTTCTGTGCCCGTTGATACAATAATGGCTAAAGCCAACAGAAACTTCCGAATATCACTAATTGTTGGTGTTTTCGGAATCCTCCTCATGGCTCTGGTAATTGCATTTATAAGTCGAAATATTACAAATCCTTTGACAAAAATTACCGCTCTCCTTAAAAATCTTGCCAAAGGTCATATTGATGATAAAATGAGAATTAAAATTAAAACCGGCGACGAAATTGAAGAAATGACTGAGGCTCTTAATAGTTCAATTGATGGATTAAATAAAAAAGTTGATTTTGCAAATCATATTGGACAAGGGGAATTAAATCACTCTTTCGAGCTTTTAAGCGATGATGATGTGTTGGGAAAATCCTTAATAGAAATGAGAACCAGCTTAATTAAAGCAGATGAAGAAGAAGAAAAACGTAAAGTTGAAGACGAAAAGAGAAGATGGGCTAATGAAGGATTAGCTCAATTTGCTGATGTTTTACGTCAAAATAACGATAATCTTGAAAACCTGGCAACTGAAATAATAATGGGTCTGGTTAATTATTTAAAAGCAAATCAGGGAGGATTATTTATTTTAAACGATGATGACAAGGACAATATCTATTTCAATCTTTTATCAGCTTTTGCATACGACCGAAGAAAATATTTGAAAAAACAAATCCTGATTGGTGAAGGATTAGTTGGTATCTGCGGAATTGAAAAGAAAACTATTTTCATGACAGATATCCCTGAGGATTATATGGAAATAACCTCAGGTTTAGGTGGAGCAAGTCCTAAAAGTTTACTTATTGTACCTTTAAAACTTGAAGAGGACGTTTTAGGAGTATTGGAAATAGCTTCGTTTAATGTTTTTGAAAAACATGAAATAGAGTTTGTGGAAAAATTAGGTGAAAGTATTGCATCAACACTATCAGCGGTACGGATAAATATTCGAACTTCTGAATTATTGGAACGCTCTCAGCAACAAGCAGAAGAAATGGCTGCACAGGAAGAAGAAATGCGCCAGAACATGGAAGAATTACAAGCCACCCAAGAAGAGTCTTCAAGAAAAAGTTCCGAAATGGAAGGCCTTGTTGAGGCTCTTAACATTTCAAGTTATGTAATTGAATACAATTTAGACGGAATAATTCAAAGTGTAAACGACAATTATTTATCCTTACTTGGATTATCTAAAGATGAAGTTATTGGAACACATCATTCTGGAAATATAGAATTTAGCGAACAACAAAAAACGGCATATGAAAAATTCTGGAGAGAATTAAGGTCAGGGAAAGTTCAAAAGGAAACTACCAAAGTAAAAATCAACAACAGACAACTGATTTTTGCTGAGACTTATACCCCTATTAGAAATACTGACGGTGAAGTTTATAAAATACTTAAAATTTCAAATAATATTACTGATTTTCAAAATCAGCATTAAATAAAATATGAATAAAGACTTTAAAGGACTATGAAAATTAAACTTAAAATACAGCAAAAAATACAACTCTTTATTATCTCTGCATCGATTATAATATATGTTGCTGCTGTGGGATATATTAGTTTTAAAGCCAGAAAAATGGCCTATAATGATTCCATTGAGGTTACCGACAGATATGTAAATGAAATTGCTAAAGATATAAAGGCAGGTCTTGATGCTGATCTTGCAGCATTAGTTTCTTTAACTGATGCTTTTAAAGTGTACAAAGATTTTTCTAAAGATGAATGGCAAAGCATTGTTCATAAAATGTATTACAATGTGTTTAAAGAAAATGAAGGTGTTTATGCCCTTTGGTCAAGTTGGGAACTAAGCAAAATTGATCCGGAGTGGAAACAGCCTTTTGGAAGAATTTCACATACCTTTTGGCGAGAAAACAATACCATTAAAGAACAAACCGAATTAAGAAGTTTAGATGGTGATTCACCAATTTATGCTTTGACTAAAACCGTGTTAATTCCATCAATTAATGAACCCTACTTTGATGTAGTTTCAGATGGATCAAGAGAATCTTTATTAATGACTAGTTTAAAAGCTCCTGTTGTTGATAATGGAAAATTTGTTGCTGTTGTTGCTTTCGATATTACTTTATTGCAATTCCAGGAAATGGTCGATGCTATTCGTCCATTTAAAGGAAGTTATGCTTTTCTTATTTCACACGGAGGTTTAATTTCAGGTCATCCAAATAAAGAGTTTCTAAACAAGAAAATTGGGGAAATATTTCCTGAGGATAACAAAAAGTACAAAATAACTCAAAACATTATTGATGGTAAGCCATTAAATTATATTAGCCAGGACGAAAATGGAGTAAAAAATTATGTGTCATATGCTCCTATTTTTGTTGGGAAAACAAATACCCCCTGGTCAATTGCGATTTCAGTTCCGGTAAGCACAATTATGGAAGAAGCAAATAAAAACTTTAAAATATCGCTGGTCGTTGGTTTGCTTGGTATAATACTTATGGTTTTGGTTATCGCTATTATAAGCAGAAACATTACGAATCCACTTACTAAAATTACAGAACTGTTGAAACTGCTTGCTAAAGGCCATGTCGATGATAAAATGAAAATTAAAATTGAAACAGGAGATGAAATTGAAGAAATGACAATAGCACTAAATAGTTCAATTGAAGGATTAAATAAGAAAGTTGAATTTGCAAATCGAATCGGGCAAGGTGAGTTAGATCACAATTTCGAGCTTTTAGGTACTGATGATGTATTAGGAAAATCATTAATAGAAATGAGAAATAGCCTTGTAAAGGCTGATGAAGAGGAAGAAAAACGAAAAATTGAAGACGAAAAACGACGATGGGCGAATGAAGGTTTGGCAAAATTTGCCGATATTTTACGACAGAATAATGATAATCTTGAGAAACTTGCCACTGAAATCATTATAAACCTTGTTGATTACCTTCATGCAAATCAAGGCGGGGTTTTTATTTTAAATGATGAAGATAAAAACAACATCCATTTTGACCTTCTTTCTGCATATGCATACGACAGAAGAAAATTTATGAATAAACAAATTGAGCTTGGCGAGGGACTTGTCGGAAATTGTGGAATTGAAAAGAAAACTATTTTCATGACTGATATCCCCCATGACTACTTGGAAATCACATCAGGTTTAGGTGGAGCGAACCCTAATAGTTTATTAATTGTGCCATTGAAAATTGAAGAAAATGTTCTGGGTGTTATTGAGATTGCATCTTTTAAAGTATTTCAGGATTTTGAGATCACATTTGTTGAAAAACTGGCAGAGAGTATTGCCTCAACAATTTCTTCAGTTAGAATTAATATCAGAACTTCAGAATTATTAGAACGTTCTCAGCAGCAAGCGGAGGAAATGGCTGCACAGGAAGAAGAAATGCGTCAAAACATGGAAGAATTACAAAGCACGCAAGAAGAAATGAAACGAAAAGAAGACCATTTAAAAGATATTATAGATGAAATGAAAGAAGAGGAAGATAAACTTAAAAAAACCATTGAAGAATTAAAAAGAAAGGCTAAATAAGAGATAAATTCAAGCAAGCATTATAATAAATCAATAAAAAAACAGGAAGCATAATTATTCTTCCTGTTTCTATTGGTATTTTCTTAAGTCATTATTGGCATTTAACAACCTGTTCCATTTGATATTTTGCTGAGGCTTCATAATCTCCTTTGGCTGCTTTTGAAAAAGCATCACAGGCAGCTGCAGTGTCATTTTTACCATAATATGAATTGCCAAGCTCATAATATATTTTAGCGTCTTTGGTTGAGCCCTCATCTTTGAATAATTCTAAGGCTTTATTAGCAGCTTCAATAGCTTGGTCCCATTTCGATTGGTTGTTGTAAATTACAGCTAACTGATGATAAATATCAGAATCTGCTTCTTTATATTCCATTAAGTTATTGAAATAAGTTAACGAGGCACCATAATCTTTAGCTGTTAAAGACTTAACTGCCATATTGTTGTAATATTTTCCGGCAAGAGCATCAGCAGCTTCTTGGTTATCAGCTTTTGAAGTTGCTTCTTTTGCTTTCTTTACGTTTTCAGCAAAAAGCTCATCATTTTCTTGTTCCGAATAAATTTCTGCTAATCTGAAATATGGCTCGAAATAATTACTTTTTAATTCAATAGCTGTTTTATAATTTTCAATCGCTTCAGTATAATTATTTTTTTCAGCTAAATCTTTACCCTTAAAATAATACAACTGGGGAATTACTCCTTTAGCTTTTTTCAAATTTTCAGGGTCGCTATAGGTTTCAGAGTACTCAGCTAGTTTTTCGAATGCAGCTATTGATTCACTATATTTTTTTTCTTTGTAAAGACCTAATGCATATTTATATTGCATATTAGGAATTTGTGTTGCAGCGGTAGCTCTGTTTTCATTCTCTGATTCTCCAATTTCATCATAAATGCTAATGCATTTTTTAAACGATTCAATAGCTCCAACATAATCTTTAGCCTGCGATTTAGCAACTCCAGTTTTTAATGCTTCAACAGCATCTGTTGCTGTTTGAGCACTAAGTGTAACTGCAAAACCCATTATTATAATCATTGCAGCTATTCTACTCATAATTTTCAGTTTCATGGTAATAAGATTTTAGTTATTAGGATTAATTGTTAATTGTTAATTGTTAATAGTTTATTTTTCGGTTCTAAAAATATAAAAACGTGCTTAATAATAAAACTATTTTCAAATTAAATTTTATACATATATCAATTAATAACAATGTGTTACATGTTTTGTTTTTTATTTATCAATATTATTGCTTTGAAAGTTGATATTTTATCTGATTTTCGGAAAAATCAATCTTTAAAATATCCAAAACAATCAGGTTTACAATTATTTTTTCTGCTTTATATTTTGATAAATTAGTCAATTTCTTAAATCTTGAAAATGTAATGTTTTTATTGTCCTGTAAATACTTAAATAGTGTTTTCTCTGGCTCATCATATCTTATAAGAATTCCATTGCCAAATCTTTTTAAATTCCATGCTTTAAGATATATATTGTTTACGATAATGTTCTCGTCATTTACCCTAATATAAACTTTATATAAACCATTTTTATCAGGTGCCGTTACTAATTTATCTCCTGAAAGTTTAGGGATACTAATTTCTAAAATTGTTTTCCCTTCAATCGTCCATGCTTTTGTTTCAAATTTTATTGCTGGTTTACAATAAAGTTCAGCGGCAGCCTGTACCATATAGAATTCCTCATCACCATTTACTCCAGCAATTGATCCATTGTCGCGCACTCCAATTAATAGTCTTCCCCCGTCTGTATTTGAAAAAGCAACCAATGATCTTGCAATTTTCTTTGAATCATCAATAGAATGCTTAAAATCCAGCTTCTGGTTTTCTTGTTGTTTAATTAAATCATATATATACCGACTCATTTGTTCCCATTTTTTGCATCAGCTAAATTATGTTTTTTAAAAGTATCATTTTTTATCGTGCTAAATTTTTAATTCATTTTTCTATGTTAACCATTAATTTTATCGATAAACAATACAAGCATAAAATCATTCTAAAGTGCTAGTATAAAATTACTTATCGATAGTCGATAAGATTTTAATTTATAATGATTTTAAACAATTTTTACACCTACCAACAATTCGTGTCTACCTTATAATTAAGATATTAACATCTTTTTTTCTTGTGGGAAAGCATTTTGAACAGTCAATATTTTATTATTAATTGTATTGATTTTTTATACTATTTATTAACCTAAAATTAAATGTTTTATGAGAAAATTTTTAATGAGTGCAACATTCTTATTTATTGTTGCCTTCGGAACTATGTTTGTAATTAACTCTTGTCAGAAAGATGCTGATGTTATTGATCCTTTGCAATCTGAAGAGTTTGTACCTTACAGTTTTGGTTGGATGCCTGTGCCAGAAGATGTTTATACCAGTATTCCTGTTGCTGAGTCGGTAAGTTTAAAAGCATTACCCACATCCGTTAATCTTGTTGTTCCTCCTGTTGGAGATCAAGGTGGTGAGGGTTCCTGTGTTGCATGGGGTACAACCTATGCCGCAAGAAGCACCAGTTATCAAAATACTTATGGTGGAACATATAGCACCAGTACTAACATTTTTAGTCCTGAATATGTTTATAATCAAATTAAGGTTAGTTCCGACTGTGGTTCTGGATCTTACACAACTACAGGATTAAATCTTCTTGTTGATCAAGGGGCTTGTACCTGGAGTTTAATGCCTTACACTGATGAGGATTGTGATACCTATCCAAACGCAACCCAATTAGCAAATGCCGCAAATTATAAGATTAGTTCATATGCAACAGTTCCTGTAACTGCCGATGCCATTAAAGCACAATTAGCTGCCGGTAAAATTGTTGTTGTGGCAGGAAGTGTTTATAGCGCTTTTATGTATTTAGGATATGATAAAATAATCACAACAGCAAAAGGAAGAATCTATGGCGGACATTGCTATGCATGTGTTGGTTATGACGATGCTAAAGGAGCTTTCAAATTTATGAACTCCTGGGGAACAAGTTGGGCAACTGACGGTTTTGGCTGGATCGATTATGATATTATTTATAAATACTGGCGTGAAGCTTACGTTGTATATGAATAAGTAAGCAGTCTATGTAAAACTATAAAAGCGTTCCTAAAAAGGACGCTTTTTTTATGTCATTACTTTACAAATGCTTTGTATTATTATTTTTTAAGGGCTTCTGCACCACCAACAATTTCTAAAATTTCGTTTGTAATTGCTGCTTGTCTGGCTTTGTTATAATGCAACTGTAATTCTTTGATTAATCCTGTTGCATTATCAGTTGCTTTGTGCATGGCGGTCATTCTGGCTCCATGTTCAGCTGCCACTGATTCCAAAACAGCCTCATACAATTGTATTTTCAATGATTTTGGAATTAATTCTTTAACGATATATTCTTTTGTTGGTTCAAAAATATAATCGAAGCTTTCATCCGTTTTGAAATCTGTTGGTATTTCTATTGGTAAGTATTGCACCACTGATAAAATTTGAACGGCTGCATTCTTAAACTTATTATAAACAAGAATTACCTTATCAAACTCCTTTTTCAAATAACGACGCAATATATCCTCGCTAATGGGAACTGTTATTTCAAAATTCAGATTGTCAAGAATATGATTATTAAATCCTAATAACTGATATCCCTTCGAATGAAAAAACTCAGAACCTTTCTTTCCGATTGAGAAAATTGAAACATTTCCGGCTTTATTTTCACTGCTATAATCGTCATTTATTAAAGTTGTAACTTGTTTAATAACGTTTGCATTAAAAGCTCCACAAAGCCCTTTATTGGATGTTATTGACACAATAAGTATTCTTTCCGGAATCTCATTTCTACAATAAATATTTTCTTCTTCCTGATCAATGGTTTTATTAATATGAAATAGAATTTGGTGCAATTTTCCGGCGTATGGTCTCAAATTGATTACTGCATCCTGAGCTTTTTTAAGTTTAGCAGCAGAAACCATCTTCATAGCACTTGTAATTTGCTTGGTAGATTTTACAGATGTAATTCGAGTACGTATTTCTTTTAAATTCGCCATTTTATTCTAAGCTTCTTTATATTTTGCAGCTGCTTCTTTTGCTGCATTCTCTAATACTGAAGTGATTTCATCTGTTAATTTTCCAGATTTAAGTTCAACAAGAATATTATTGTGTTGCATTTCCATAATATCTAAAAAGTCTGTCTCAAATTCCTTAACTTTTTCAACAGGAACATCTTCCAATAATCCTTTTGTACCACAATAAATAATGGCAATTTGTTTTTCAACTGACATAGGTCTATACTGACCTTGCTTTAATATTTCTACATTCTTTGCCCCTTTATTCAATACAGCCATAGTTGCAGCATCCAAATCGGATCCAAACTTTGAAAAAGCTTCTAATTCTCTATATTGCGCCTGATCAAGTTTTAATGTTCCTGCAACCTTTTTCATTGACTTAATTTGAGCATTTCCCCCAACTCTGGAAACCGAAATACCAACATTAATAGCGGGTTTAACACCTGCATTAAACAAGTCGGATTCAAGAAAAATCTGACCATCTGTGATAGAAATTACATTTGTAGGAATATAAGCTGAAACATCACCTGCTTGTGTTTCAATAATAGGCAGTGCAGTTAATGATCCTCCTCCTTTAACTTTCCCCTTTAATGAATCGGGCAAATCATTCATTTCGGCAGCAATTTTATCTGATTGAATAATTTTTGCAGCACGTTCAAGAAGACGTGAATGTAGATAAAATACATCACCAGGATATGCCTCTCGTCCTGGTGGACGACGTAATAAAAGAGAAACTTCGCGATATGCCACTGCTTGTTTTGAAAGATCATCATAAATTATTAATGCTGCACGACCAGTATCTCTGAAATATTCTCCGATACAGGCGCCTGCAAAAGGAGCATAAAACTGTAATGCTGCTGAATCGGATGCCGTGGCCATAACAATTACCGTGTACTCCATTGCTCCATGTTTCTCTAATATATCTGCTATATTCGCCACTGTTGATCCTTTTTGTCCTATGGCAACATATATACAATAAACAGGCTCTCCCTTTTCGAAAAATTCTTTTTGATTAATAATGGTATCAATTGCTATGGCTGTTTTTCCTGTTTGACGATCACCAATAATCAACTCACGCTGACCACGACCAATTGGAATCATTGCATCAATAGACTTTAATCCTGTTTGAATTGGTTCATTAACAGGTTGTCGGTATATTACACCGGGAGCTTTTCTTTCTAATGGCATTTCTAAAAGTTCTCCATGAAAAGGACCTTTGCCATCAATAGGTTCTCCAATCGTATTAATAACTCTGCCTAACAACCCTTCTCCAACTTTTATTGATGCGATTTTTTTGGTTCGCTTAACTTTATCGCCTTCTTTTATTTCTTCGGAAGATCCTAAAAGAACTACTCCAACATTATCTTCTTCAAGATTAAGTACAATCCCCTTCATTCCGTTTTCAAATTCAATTAATTCGTTTGATTGTACCTTGGTTAAACCATATATTCTGGCTATACCATCACCCACTTGTAAAACACTACCTACTTCTTCGAGTTCGGAATTTGTTGTAAAGCCTTCTAATTCTCTTTTTAAGATTTCTGAGACTTCTCCTGGTTTAATTCCTGCCATTGTATTTATTTTTTATTTATTTAGTCTTTTTTTATTAAAATCAATATTAATAAACTGATTTCGTAATTGTTGTATTTGTCGTGCTACACTTAAATCTAGCTGTTTGTCTTCAACCTGAATAATCATGCCTCCCAAAATGGTTTCATCAACGTTGGTGTTTAATTCAATAACAGCATTAAAAGCCTTTTCAATTGATTTATTAATATTTGCTTTATGAGTCCGTGTTAATTCAAATGATGTAGTTAGTATTGCTGTTTTTATACCAAGTTGCTTTTTATAAAGGTCGATGAAATCAATACATATGTTTTTTAGGTGATTTTCTCGTTTGTTTTTAATGATCAGCTTTAAAAACAATATTGAGTATTCATTGATTTTATCTTTGAGTAAATCGCTTATTATTTCGGTTTTTTTTGATGGTTTTATAACTGGATGCTCCAATAAAATTTTAATATCGGGATAGTCATCAAACCATTGAAGAATAAGTTCAATATCTTGCTTTATTTCATCGATAATATTCTTTTCCTTTGCAAGAAGGAATAAGGATTTTGCATACCTGATATTTATTTGACTAAAATACATGTATAAATTAAAATTAGTTTAAATCAATGTCTTTGATAAGATCATTGATTAATTCTTTTTGCAAGGATTCGTCTCCAAGTCTTTGCTTTAAAATTTTTTCTGCAATATCAACTGAAAGTGTTGCAATTTGGTTTTTAATTTCGTTGATAGCCTGATTCTTTTCGTGCTGAACACTTTGTCTTGCTTCTTCAATAATTTTCTTTGCGTCTAATTTAGCACTTTCACGAGCTTCCTCAATAATTTTATTTTTTAATTCTTTGGCTTCCTTAAGTAAATTTTCCCGTTCAATTTTTGCCAATTGAGTAATTTTTTCATTTCCAAACTCTATTTTAGCCATCTCTTCTCGTGCTCTTTGAGCAGCTAAAAGACTTTTACTTATAGATCTTTCACGATTCTTTAAAGCAGCAAGTATTGGCCTCCATGCAAATTTAATCAAAACAAACAAGACTGTTCCAAACGAAAGAATCATCCAAAATAATAATCCAAGATCTGGTTTTATAAGTTCCATAATATTATCTTTTTTTAATTAAAAGCTTTACAGGCAGCCAACCGCTGCACTGTAAAGCAAAATCCTTAAACAAATAAAATAAGGAAACAAACAACAATAGCAAAAAAGGCTACCCCTTCAATTAATGCAGCTGAAACGATCATGTTTGATCGAATGTCTCCGGCAGCTTCAGGTTGACGAGCAATAGATTCCATTGCAGAACTACCTATTTTACCAATACCCATACCAGCCGCAATTGCAGCAATCCCAGCTCCTAAACCGGCTCCAAGTTTTGCAATTGCCACATTTGCTACTGCTTGTAAAATAATACCTAATGTTAACATAACTGTTTGGTTTTAATTAAAATAAAAAACTTATTCGTGATGTTCTTCTGTTGCCATTCCAAAATAAATTGCCGAAAGCATTGTAAATACATATGCCTGTATAAATGCAACCAACAATTCTAAGAACGACATGAAAATTGTAAATGCTATTGAAATTGGAGATACAGCAAAACCCATAACAGGTTTCATGTTACCAAAAATAAAAATCAGACTAAAAAAACCTAATACGATAATATGACCCGCTGAAATATTAGCGAAAAGACGAATCATTAATACGAATGGTTTTATGATAACTCCTATAAGTTCTATAAATGGGATTAAAGGAACCGGTAACTTTAACCACCAGGGTACTCCCGGTGGATTAAAGATGTGTTTCCAGTAATTTTTATTTCCCGTAAAAGTTGTAATTATAAAGGTAAACAATGCCAATGCTAAAGTAACAGTTATGTTTCCTGTAACATTTGCCCCCCCAGGGAAAATAGGAATTAACCCCATTAGATTATTAATTAGTATAAAAAAGAAAATGGTAAGCAAAAAAGGAGTGTACCTTTCATAATGTTTTTCTCCAATACTATTTCTTGCTACATCGTCACGAATAAATAATATTAAAGGTTCGAGTAATGACTGTATTCCCTTGGGAGCTTGGTCCTCTCTTCTTTTATATGAATTTGCTATGGAGACAAATATGAGTATCAGTAAGGCTCCACTGATCATTATTGCTGCTACATTTTTTGTGATTGAAATATCAAGAGGTCTTGAAAGAAACTCTCCTTGCTCGTTAACTTCAATAATTTTATCCTTATAATCTCCTTCGTGTGCAATTTTAAAACCTTTGTAGGTGTGGCCATGTGCCAATTTTGAAGACCAAAACAACCCGATCCCTCTAGTTTTAGTATATAATATTACAGGGAGAGGAATTGCAACATGGTTCCCTTTATATGTATATAGATGCCAACTATAATTATCTTTTATGTGATCGAAAATAAAATTGCCGGGATTAAATTTTTCAACAGCAGTTTCTTCGTTGTGAATTGAGTCCTTTTTTTCATGCTCCTCATTCCCAAAAGAGAAATTTTGAAGATTAATAACTAAAATTGAAGTAAAAAATAATCTGAATAGTACTTTATGCATACTTCGAAATTTGGATACTTACAAATTTATATATTTAAATGTAAAAATGTTAACAGAACAGAATAAAAAAAGACAGTGCAATTAATTTTGCACTGTCCTTTATTACGAAATAATATTTTTATTGTTTCTTTATTATGCTGCTAAACCTGAACTTATTAAAAAGGTTGCAGCAAACGCAATAATAGCGTATAATTCAGGGAATACAGCTAAAATTAGGGTGTTACCAAAAACGTCATTACCACCACCTATTGCAGCAATACCATTTGATGTTACTGAACCTTGTTGAACTGCTGAAAATAATGCAACAAATCCTAAAAACAATCCCATTGAAAGAATTGCAATTCCATTAAACATTGTCATTCCAGGATGAACAAGGGTAAATAATTTATCAATTACAAAATATCCACCAAAACCATAAAGACCTTGGGTCCCTGGTAAAGCTGCCAGAAGCATATAATTACCAAATTTCTCTGAATCTTTTTTCAAAGCACCAATAGATGCATTACCACCCATTGAAACTCCAATTGCACTTCCTATTCCAGAAAGTCCGATCATAATTGCTAATCCTGCGTAAGCTAAATAAACTGCTGTGTTTGTGTCCATAATTATTATTCTCCTATAAATTATACTTATTTTCTATTTTGAAAAAGGTTTATACTGTTTACCACCGCCTGTAAAGCCGGCATTCTTATAAAATTCAACAAATGTTAAACGCATTGGATGAACAAAACCTCCCAGACATGCAAGGAAGATATTCAAACCATGACCTATTAATAAAATGATAATGAATGGTAGGTAACTAAAAAAGCTGCCACCTAAAAACTGCGATGCAATTTGATTAAAAACCAATCCTAAAATCGCACTTGAAATACCAATAGCAAATAAACGAATATATGATAATAAATCGCCAAAAATTCCGGTTACCATATTATAAACATCATATAAACCTGCTCCAACACTTGCAAACACGTTAATATCAGGATTGCTGAAAATTAAAATCAATGTACCACTAATACCAAAAATCACATAAGTAATTGATTTACTAATTTCAATATTTAACTGCTGTAATACAACTATTGATCCTGCCCCAATAATCAGAAAAATCCATCCAATTGTTGATAAGCCATATTTCAGGCCTCTCTGTTTTATTTGATTTACAGCTTTTATAATCATCCCGAAAAAGATTTGCGCTCCACCGATCATTAAAGATAACCAGAACAGATTCAAAGGTTCAAGAATCATTTCTTTTAATGGGTAAATTTCTACATCAACCAGGTTTATGCCAAAAAAAGTTCCTGAAATCATTCCCATGATTACTGTTGCACCACCAAGAAAAGAAGCCAAAGTCATTACTGGTTTCCATTTTGCATCAACTTTAAACCTTAAAATGATGGTTGCAATTAATATCAAAAGTCCATAACCTGAATCTCCAACACAGAATCCAAAAAACAACATAAAGAACGGAGCAAAAAAGGGAGTCAAATCCAGCTCGGCATAATCGGGTAAAGAGAATAAATCACCTATCGGCTCGAATAATTTTGCATATTTATTATTCTTAAGTTTTATAGGAACTTTTTCTCCTTCTACTGGTTTTGCAGAAAGGTAATATACATTTTGTTCGTTAAGCGTTGTTTCAAGTTCGTCTTTCTTTTCTTCTGGAATCCATCCTTCTAAAAGCATTACCTTTTCTTCAGCTTGTTTTTCGGTATGATTTATTGCTAATTCGAAATCGGTTTTTTCCTGTATTTGCTGACGGGTATCTTTTAGGACTCCCTGATATTTAATGGCAAATTCATCAAAAACGTTTTGGATTTCAGCAACACGATTTTTATTTGCCTCATCTTTAGCAAGAAGCTGCTTTAAACTATGTTCAGGAAGTTTTACTTCTTCTGCATCAAGATCAATCGGATTTGCTCCATGTTGAAAGGCGACAAAATATGCATAGCCTTCTTTTGTGTTAACAATCTCGATTGGATATTTCTCTTTCCAATCTGGATTAAACTTCTTCTCTCCACAAACAAAAAGTTTAATTTTAATATGCAGATTTGCAAGCTTTTCTTGCATATCAGGATTGAAATCACCCCAGGGTTCAGCTTTTTGAATTTCTTTATTCAAAGTAAGCTGTTCCAATTCAATTGCTGAAAGCTCATCATTTAAACTTCTTATTTTTTCAACAATCGCCAAACCATCCATTCCAGTTTTTTCAGCAACTTCTTCTTTGTTTCTGGTACCCAGAAATTTTAAAGACTTATTAATGTCGCTAATATGCTGTAAAGATAATTTTATGTTTTCGTTTACTTCTTTCTTTTTTTCAATGATATGAAGAACTCCTAATTCTTGCAATTTCTCAAGAAAAGGAATATACTCCTTGTGATAAATTAAGAAAGAATATTTCATCATTGGAGTTACCATTATGCTGCCTCCTTCTGTTGTTGTCGTTTCTTAACAATTTTCTGAGATGATTTAGATAAGTTCTCTTCATCTTCCAAAAATCGTTTTACTTTTGAAATAGCTTCTTCGTATCCCGGAATCTGAACTTTTTCGTATAAGTTCACTTTCTGAGTAGTTTTCTTTCGAGCAAAATCCAATAGTTCCATTTTTCTTACAAAAAACTCACTTTCTATTGAGATTTTAACCAGAGATTCTAAAATCTTTATCCCACTTAAAAACCAACCAGGTTTATTGAAAAAACTGAATTCCTTCATTTCGAAAATTACATCCTCAAGGATAGGTGTTTTTACACCTGCAATTTTCTTCACACTCATATTCACATCTTTTACAGAAATCAGGTCAGTTTCGAATTCACCCCAAAGCCTAACCATGTTATCGTACTCTTTCATACGAGATTCCAGTTTCCTGAGTAATTCTTCGGCCTGATCTTTTGCGCGCTTAACTTCCATTCTTAAGGCGGCCTCCTTACTTTGAAGTGTCGGCAAAGCTCTCAAGCGAATTTTAAGCTGCTTGTTTAAGTGCTGTAATGATGTTTTGTTATATTGAAATCGTATTGCCATTCTCAGTTTTAAGTTAAAATATTTTGAGTTTTGAGTTATATAAAGTTGAGTTCATTTATTTTGAGTTTTGAGTTTTTGTATTAAATTTTCTGCCAGTAATGTCGGATTTTAATAAATAACTAATAAATCCTCCAATTACTTTAGAAAGTTCTTCTGCTTTATCAAGTTTTTCTTTTAAAATCTCTTCTAAAATATATTTTCTATCAAATGCACGATACAGTTGTGATTTTGTTTCTGATAAAGAACCTTTTGAGATGAATAAAAAATGAATAAATTCTTTATTCCCTCCTCTTTCAAATCCTTCCGCGATGTTATCCATAACAGAACCACTTGATCGTCTAATTTGATCTACTAAGGAGAAATCACGAGAAAATTTATCAAAACAAGTAAGTTCATATACTTTTTGAGCAAACTGTCTTGCTTTTTGCCATGCGATTAAATCTTCAAATCTTTCTACAGTAGCCATAACTCTAAACTCCGAACTCTAAACTTTTAAACTAGTTTTTAGGCCAATATTGATCCACAAATTCTTGTTTAATACCAACTTCAGCAGGTTCAAAATGCTCATTAAACAGGTTCCAGCTTGTTTCAAGCATTTTATCAACTTCGATGTTTACATCAATTGCCAATAATTTATCAGAATAATCTTTGGCAAATTTTAGAGTACGATCGTCGTAATCAGTAAGGTCGAAACCATTTTCCTGTTTTGTTTTAGCATTTGCAGCATCGGCGTATAAACGAATAGCAGCATTCATCACCTGAGGATGATCTGCACGGGTTTTCTTACCAATAACTAACTGCTTCAATCGTGATAAGCTTCGGAATGGGTCCACAATAACTTTTCCAATATCGGTATCTTTTCTTAAGAACAACTGACCTTCAGTAATATAGCCTGTGTTATCAGGAATAGCATGTGTAATATCACCACCTGATAATGTGGTTACTGCGATAATAGTAATTGATCCACCATCAGGAAACTGAACGGCTTTTTCGTATATTTTTGCTAAATCACTGTACAATGACCCAGGCATACTATCTTTCGATGGAATCTGGTCCATACGATTCGATACAATACTCAACGCGTCAGCATAAAGGGTCATGTCTGTTAAAAGAACCAATACTTTTTGATGTTTATCAACCGCAAAATATTCTGCTGCTGTTAATGCCATATCGGGAACAAGAATACGTTCAACCGGAGGATTTTCAGTTGTATTTACAAAACTGATAATACGATCTAGCGCTCCTGCATTTTCGAAAACATTCTTGTAATACAAATAATCATCGTTGGTTAATCCCATACCACCCAGAATAATTTTGTCGGCATCAGCACGAAGTGCAACCATGGCCATAACCTGATTATAAGGCTGATCAGGATCGGCAAAAAATGGAATTTTTTGTCCTGTAACCAGAGCGTTATTTAAGTCGATACCAGCAATACCGGTTGGAATAAATTCCGATGGTTGCATCCTGCGAACAGGGTTTACAGATGGTCCCCCAATCTGACGTTCTTCTCCTTCAATCGGAGGTCTGCCATCAATAGGATCACCATAGGCATTAAAAAATCGACCTGATAGCTCTTCGCCTACTTTTAATACCGGAGGGCGACCTAAGAAAATAACCTCAGCATTTGTTGGAATACCTTCTGTTCCTGAGAAAATCTGAAGCGTTACATCTTCGCCAATGATTTTTACTACCTGTGCTAACCTACCGTGTACAATTGCCATTTCTTCGTAACCAATTCCTGAGGCTTTTAAAGAACATGTGGCTTTTGTAACCTGGGTGAGCTTTGTATAGATTTTTTGAAATGCTTTTGTTTCCATTATGCAATTTTTCTTTCTTCGATTAAGGTATTTAGTTCTTTCTCATTTTGCTTGAATTTATCTGAATTGTATTCAGAATAGTTCATCTGTTTCATTTGGTTGATAACACGTTTAAAAAACGTACCAACTTCTTCAAATGATTCAAATGAGAATTTTGTATGATAAATATCAAGAACCCAGTTTAACATATATTTCTGACGTTCAAGAGGAGTAGAAGCATCTGTTTTATCAAAAGCATCCTGTTGTAAAATTACAAAGTCAATTACTTCCCCTTTCCAAAATCTGTCGTGATATTCGACAGGGACACCATCATCCCCTAAGATATTGATTTGTTCAGCAACTTCTCTACTTCTAATTAAAATGTCTCTTGCTAAACCAATTTTTTCCGGCCAATCAGGATCTATATTTGCTCTAAAATACTCTATTAATTCAGGATATTCTGCATATTTTGAATACGATTCCAAAGCGTCAATCGCGGGATATCGTTTACTATCGGCACGTTGTTGAGATAAAGCGTAAAAACAACGAGCAGCTTTTTTTGTTGATTCCGTTACCGGCTCTTTCAGGTTACCTCCTGCAGGTGATACTGTTCCAATAAATGTAATTGAACCAGTTTCTCCATTACTTAAATAGGTAAATCCTGCACGAGAATAGAAATTAGAAATAATTGCAGGTAAATCCATTGGGAATGCATCCTGACCCGGCAATTCTTCCATACGGTTTGACATTTCACGAAGTGCTTGTGCCCAACGTGAAGTTGAATCGGCAAGTAATAATACCTTTAATCCCATTGCACGGTAATACTCTCCTAAAGTCATGGCTGTATATACCGAAGCTTCACGAGCTGCAACCGGCATGTTGGATGTATTTGCGATGATAGTTGTTCGTTCCATCAATTTACGTCCGGTACGAGGATCGTCTAACTCAGGGAACTCAGTAAAAATTTCAACAACCTCGTTTGCACGTTCACCGCAAGCAGCAACAATAATCATATCAGCTTCGGCTTGTTTTGAAAGGGCATGTTGAAGCACTGTTTTACCCGTTCCAAAAGGTCCCGGAATAAATCCTGTACCACCTTCGGCAATTGGATTAAGTGTGTCGATTACACGAACTCCGGTCTCCAGCAACTTGAACGGACGAGGTTTTTCAGTATATGCTTTAATAGCCAACTTTACGGGCCATTTTTGTGTCATGGTAAGATTAATATCTTTGCCTTTTTCGTCAGTAACGACTGCAATGTTGTCCAAAATGGTGTATTCTCCAGCACTTGCAACACTTTTCACCGTGTATTTACCCTCGAATTTGAAAGGAACCATAATTTTGTGAGGCATCCAGTTTTCTTTCACTTCACCTAACCATCCTCCGGCTTCTAAAACATCTCCTGCTTTAGCTATAGGTTTAAATTCCCATTTTTTATCGTCTTCCAATGGATTTGTATGTTCTCCTCTTTTCAGGAAAACTCCATCCATTTTATCTAAGTCGTTTTGCAGACCGTCATAGTTTTTCGATAAGATACCAGGTCCAAGAGTTACTTCTAACATATGTCCTGTAAACTCAACAGTATGATTTACTTTAAGTCCACGAGTACTCTCGAAAACTTGAACATATGCCTGAGTTCCTACAATCTTGATAACCTCGGCCATTAATTTAGTCCCTTCTAAATCAATGTAACAAATTTCGTTTTGTTGAACAGGTCCATCAACCTCAACAAATACAAGGTTTGCGATAATCCCTGCTACAGTTCCTTTTGTCATTTTAATTGTTTTTTCCATTTATTGCAAATTCTTTAGGAAATTCAAAACCAGATTTTAAATCGTTGATGATTTGTTTGAACATTTGACGACCCGTTTCTTCGTCGAGTTCTAACCATCGGTATGCTATATCCAATTTTATAGTATATGCTAATACTACCTCAATTGTAAAATAATCAAATAGAGTAATCTCTTCTACCTTATCCCATTTCAATTGGTCGAGACCTTTTTCACGTGCTAATAAATTTTCGTTGTCGGCAAGTAAATTGATTTCTGTCATGTATGGAAGTTCCACTTCCAGACCAAAATCTTTAGCACTGCTATTTAAAATAGCTTTTGTAACAAAGTTATCTCCTATAAGTTGATTTTCAGCTTCTAAGTTGTATTTTCGACAATTTTGTCCTATGATAACATTTGTTAGATTCTGATTGAATTCAAACCAATTTTGCAGAAAGTCATTTTTGGTTTGTAAAACATACTCGAAATACATTTCAGTCAGGATATTTTCCCAGCTTTTATTTATATTTTTCGATAATTCTTCATCTTTGTACAGTTCAACAAACTTATACATATACGATGGAAGAATTCCTTGTTTTTCGTCTGAAAATTCAACTTCAAAATCCTGCGAAGTAAAGGTTCCTAAATCATTTAGATTTTCATAATCTTCGTCTAAAAATCGCAGAAGTTCCGCGTTGTCATAAGGTAAAAATAACAGTTCAACCAATTTATAATCTTTCGGAGTAAGATGATCTTTCAACTCTTGCTTAAAATCTACCATTGAGAATTGAATTTCTGTATCATCCAGAAAGACATCAGGCAAACCAGCAATAAAATAATGATAATACTTACGAAACATAATTATTCTCCCGGATATAACATTTCAATTGTTTTTGGGCGTAAGAATGATTTAAAGAAGTTTTCAAAATCATCTTCGCTAAAGCTAATTTTATAAGATCCATCGGCAGGACCAATTTTAAAACCGCCTTTAATTGAATCGCTAAAACTTAATTCAAGATTAGCATTTAGTTCTTTCCCGGATTTTGCAGTAAAAATTTTCGTGAATTCTTTTTCCAGTTCTGTAGGAAGTAAAACTGAAAGATCAATCGTTTCGTTTTTTTGAGGATTCCAGTTTTTAACAACTGTTTCGATAATTTCTTTCACGAATTTTTCATCGTCAAAGGCTTTTTTAACTGGTTCGTCAATTACTTTGCTAACAATCAAATCTGTAATTTGCTGTTTAACTGTTCTGATTGTTTGTTTAGCAGCCAGGTTTAATTCAGCATCGACATTTTTCTTAATTTCAGCCGACTTTTGATTTGCATTTGCAATAATCTTTTGTGCCTCTTTTTCTGCCTCTTGTTTTAACTTTTCTGCTTCAGATTTTGCTTCAGCAAGAATTTTTTCTGCTTCAACATTTGCTTTTTCAACCCCTTCGTTATAAAGCTTTTGTGTTAACTCCTGAAGTTTATTTTCCATATTTATAAAGGTCTAATTGTTTTAAAATAAAAACTTGAGTTACAAAACTAATAACTTAAATTTATTTACCAACAAATATTTATATTATTAGATAACTTAATTTATGTTTTTAGCACAAATCAACTTTACCGTTAATATTTGTCAACGGCAATTGTAATTTTGTATTAGTTTTGCTTGTTCTTAAAAATCAGGAAATCTAATTTTTATTTCTCACTACGGAGGTGTTTTAAGATTGAAAGTACTTCGAAGGCAGTATATAGAATGTATAAGATAAAAAAAGAAATTAAAAAGACACTTGCTTTTTCTGGATGCAGTAAAACATAGGTGGTTATTAAAACTAAATATATCATCATTTTTATTCCGGTCGCCATTAAAAAACCAGTGGCAAACTTTGAAGCTTTTTTAGCACTTGCTCGAACATTCGAATAATGCAATACCCCGGTTAAAAGCGAAATTATTGCCAGTAAAATCCAGAAAACGGGTAAATAATAATTTTTTAATGTTGTTTGAAATAATATAAGGGATACCAATCCTATTGAGATAGTAAGAACAAATTCCTGAAAAAGAAACCTTTTAAATACTTGCATTACTTTTGAGGCTTAATAAAATCTTTTAGTGTGTAATATGTTGCTAATATCACGCTTAAAATTGATAGCAGCATGGTAAATAGAGGGAATTCTATTCTTGAAATCCATTGATCTAACTTTATTCCACCAACTACTCCAATAACAACAATGGCAATCATTTGAAAGCCAATAGCTGAATATTTTACAAAATCACTATGCGCTTTTTTGTTCTTTGTTTCCGAATTTTGGTTCTTCAGTTCTGACATTTTGTGATTCTTCGCCCATTTTGCAGTTTCCTGTAAATCTGGAGCCTGGTTCAATTGCTAATTTTTTAGTTACAATATCACCAAATATTTTTGAAGTAGCTTTAAGTGAAAGTAATTCGCTCACTTTAATTTTACCATGTATTTCGCCTAACACTTCAGAGTTTTTACATTCAATTTCGCCGTTAATTTTCCCCGTTTCTCCTATTACAACTTTTCCTGCTGTTTTAAGATTTCCTGTTAATGTACCATCAATTCGAATATCGCCATTTGAGTTAACATCTCCGGTTATTTCTGTTCCTGCTCCTATTAAGTTTATTGCAGTTGTTGTTTCAGTCTCGTTATACTTTGCCATCTTTACTGTCCTTTTTAATAATTTAACTACAAATTCTGGTTGTTTTTGACAAGACAAATATATATAAAAATTTATCTTCGGGTTTATAATATTAATTCAAAAGTATTCTGATTATTCTGTTAAACCTACTATTTCCTTATTTATTGTGAACAGCTAGTGTTTTTTTAAAAACTATATAAGTCAATTCCAAATACCATCTCTATAAAAAGATCACCCTCAGTTGGAGTATAACCAACACGAACTCCTGTATTTAACGGGAAAATAGTTCTTAGGATATGATAATCGGCTGTTAGTTCTATTCCAAAACTAAAGTTATGATCTATTGGCCAAATATATGCTGTTTGAGCCTCATTAACCGTTCTATATGTATTAAATGCATAATCAGCGAAAAAGTCTCCTCTAAATCTTTTCAAATAAATTAAAGAGCCTAAATTCCAATCGGGATAAGCAATTGGGAATATGTAATCAGCATAAAGCTTAAACATTTTTTCAGTTCTTTTTCTTAAAATTCCTCTTGGAAAACTAAAGTCGCTGCTAAATAAATACAAATCAGGTTGCTGATATTGATATCCGAAATCAACTTTAAATCCGCTGTTATACCAACCAGGAAGATAAAAAAGAGCATCAAGATTGTACATGTAACCATATAATTCAGATTCGAAAGGTGAATTGAATAATCTCAAATCAAAAACAGCTCCTAACTTTGGAATAATATCTCTCTCTGCTTTTCTTTGATAAGAATAAAACAATAATTCGGACTGTACAATTTCCAATCCTTTAATATAATAATCGTTCTCATAATTATAATACAAATTATCTGCAAAATCTATGGAAATTAATGGCCTAAAACCCGTTATGAATTTACCTTTTGATAAATTAAACGGGATGTATAAATCTACGTTATAACTATATCCAAGCTCTGTTTGAGGAATCCAGGTCGCGCTGTTGGTTGTTCGTATTAATTGATCAGCACCGTAATTTGCGCTAACTCTTAATACAGGGTATTGTCCTTTAAATGTGAGTGATGATGTTAGGTAATGATTTCCATCTTTATATGCATAAGCTAATACTGCCTCTGCTGTACTAAGTTTGTTTTGAGAGAGAAGCATTAATCCCGGATGAATATTATTGTAAATTTGTGATAGATCTGAAAATGTATTTCCTAAATCCATATGGTTATAATCAACATAAAAAGGGACCCAACTATGAAAGTTGAATAAATTCAGTGGTTTTCTGAAAGGTTTTACCTGAAATTCTTTTTGTGTTTTATTTTGTGCTTTCTCATCAACAGATTCTTGTTTGGCCAATTCTTTAGCAAAGCTATATTCGTAGTAGTTTGACTGATCGATCTTTTTCCATAAAGCTCGTTCAACTGGAATTGATGCTAATCGAAACCCGCGCGAAGTATATTCATTTGTTATTAATTCATTTTTGTTCGCGCTAAGATCAAATTCTGAAATTCCATTTTTTGAATCAGATATCTGATAAATATCTTTCGTTCTTTCGTCGAATGCATAAATATTGTCTGTACCATTTAGTGTTGAATGGAAATATATGTAATCTTCCGAAGGTAAAATTCGCTGAATATCCTCTTTCTCAAGCTTAAAAATAGTCTCCCAGCTTTTTGTTTCAAAACTGTATCTCGAAACTTGCTTTCCTGAATTTGTTAGTTCGATGACATAAATATATTCTTCATTAACTGACCATTTTGGCCTTTGAATAAACGAACTGTTTTGTGCTTGAATCTCCTCACGAACTGATCCGTCGAAAGTGTTGAGTATAACTAATGAAGATTTGTTGGTTTCATCAACCTTAGCAACTACTATTTTTTCTGCATTCCCATTAAAATCAGGACTAAAATATCTTGATTTTTTAACAATAACTTTCTCTTTAAGGGTTTTTATGTTAAGTAGTTTTATGGATGTAAATTCCCTGTTGCTCCATCTGCGGTCAGGTCTGTAATCTGCCCAAACAATTATATCTCTTGCATAAGAAAAATCATTTGATAATAAATATCCCGGCTCGTAAATAACTTTTTCTGAATCTTTGCTAATAAAAACAAACTGTGGAATATGCGACAAACCTTCTTTTAAAGCAATAAGGTTGTTTTCATCAATAAAAACAGGATTGATGTAGTTTTCATATTCTTGAATTTCATATGATTGAAAATAATAGGGTTCGCTTAAATGTTTAATTTTGTTTTGAGAAGTCCACGAACTGTCAAGATAATTAAACGTTTCTTCAAATAATTCATTTTGAGATAATCCAATATTCTTTTTTAAGCCAAGATAAAAAGCAAAAGGTGTTGGAAGCAATGTATACGAATTTTTTGCAACATAATCTTCAACATCACTCCACACATTGCGACCGTATTTTATTCTGGTATAAGCCGTTAGCTGATATCCTAATTCATAATGATTAGGAACATAGCTTTTGTACGAGCCGAAGAGCATTTTATCGAATGAATACCTGTTTTCGTCGCTCAATAAATGTGTTTTTATTCCTCTTTCAAAAAAGGGAAGTCGCCCACGGCCAAAATTTGTAAGGGCTGTTTCAGTACAAACCGCATCTCCTTCGTAATACCACATAGGAAGCTGTCCGGCAACCAGCCCGGTTGCTTGTTGCCCAAAAACAATGGAAAGAATTTTTGTAATGCCCTGGTTCAGTTTGTCAATCTGAACAACATGCCTAAGCTCATGAATACAAAGATGATCGAACCACGGGTCAGGAAAAGCATCTTGTGGAGGAGTGGCAAAAAGCTCCATCCTTTTTGGTGCCCATGCAACATAACCATTAGAAACCATGGTTTGATTATGAAGAATTACTGATATTTTTTTTGGATTGTGTTCCAGAGAATTCCCTGCCAGATTATAATAGTATTCAAGAATATTAGCTATATCCTGTGCCTTATTATCAAACTTTTTTTGAAAAATGATCTGGAAGTTTTCTGTTTTTATCTGATTCCATTTAGTTAAGGCAGGATCCTGTCCAGTTGAATAAAATTGTGCTATTGAATTACTATTTAAGAATAGATTAAGCATTAAAAACAGAACTGATATTCTTTTAAGGTATCGCATTTATTCTAGTTTTGAATAAGAATTTTTGATGAATAAATAAACTCCTTTTGACTTGTAATGTTCAATAAATAGATTCCATTTGGAAGGTCTAAAACAGAAATGTTCAGGTTAATTATGTTGCTTTTATTTACGATATCGTATTCGAAAATTTTTTCGCCCTTGATTGTAAATATTTCTATTTTAAATTCATTTGGCTGTTCAGGTAATATCTGTAAATTCAACACCTCACTGGCAGGATTATTATAGAATACTTTTATTCCCTTTGTTTTAGAATCGCTAATAATTAAGGGTTCTCCACGATTCTGATCTACTTTGAGTTCTAAATACACAGGAAGGTGATCAGACATATTGTATAATGCATTCGCCACATTATTCGGAACTGCCGAATTCGAAGTTATATTTAACGAACCATTATAACTGCTTCCGTCTTGACCGATTGCTTTATAAGAATCTGTTATATATTCAAAGTGATTTGTACCATTCATGATGTAATCCGAGGCCAAAATAAAATCAAACCTGTCATCCATTCCTCCACCAGAAAAACAATCTCCTGTAATATGAGTAGATTGTGTATGAACAAAACGATAATTGTAATTTGACGACCATTCTCCAATTTGATCGGCTGGATCGTAAAATGTATACAAGCTGTTATCAGGGTTTATTAAATTTTGAAAACATGTTTCTGTTGGAGTATAAACATTAAAATCTCCCATTATCATGTAATTTCCTTTTTGACCAAGCGTTTCGAAATAATCCATTATCAGGCTGGTTTCGTAAGCTCTTTGCAATTCATAATTCGGGTCGTTACCTGCTTTTAAATGAGTTACTGCGCAATAAATAAAAGCGGTATCATTTGTAACTTCTAAATTATCTGAATTAAAATAAAATTGAAATACATTAAAAAACTTCTTATATCCCCCAAGAATATAGCTTATGGGATTATTCCTTTTTAAAACAAGCTTGTTTACATTATAAAAGATTGTATTTGCGAGATAGGTCTCAGGAAATTCGGTTTTTCGATAAGATGTTACACCATCAACATTTAAAGCATTATCTAATAAATACTTTGCATCGGCATCGCTTTCACCATCAAGTTCATTTACCGAAAAAATATCGGGTTTTACGTATTGTATAATCGTTTTTAAATTCTCATTCTTTTCGTCCCTGTTATTGGTTGTGCTTGTGCAGTCGTAAACCGTTTTGCCATAGTACAAGAGGTTATAATGCATCACTTTTATGGTATCTTGCGCATTTAAATTAAATCCTATAAAAAATAAGATAATGACGCAACAAATGCTTTTAAATTTAAACATGTTATAATTTTTTAGCCTGATATCCTTCAGAAGTAAGAATCTGAACAATTTTATCTCTGAAATCACCTTGAATCAGAATGTCCCCATCTATTATTGAACCTCCAACTGCACATTTTGTTTTTAATAATTTTCCTAAATCTTTTAAATCATTCTCGGTTCCGACAAAACCACTAACAAGAGTAGCCTGTTTTCCTTTTTTCTTTGCTTTGGTGTCGAGATAAACTTTTAGTTTTTGCTTTGAAGGATCTTTGGTTTCCTGAATCTGATCCTCATCGTATTGATATTGAAAATCTGGATTAGTAGAATACACAATATCAAGTCTGTCTTTTCTGCTCTTTTTTGACATTTTTAAACCCTTATTATATTGTAAGAATAATTTTATTTTTAGAATTTGGCTAATTTAAGTATTTTCGGGGAATATGTATTTATGAACTTTTTTTTGATCTTTACACAATAAAGTAAAGCTATAAAACATTAATTATTGGAATTTGAATTAGATTTGGCAACTGAATAAATATTAAGAAAATAGATGGAAAAATTTAAAATTGTTAATCGTATAACTGGCTGGGTAGTTTTTTTAATTGCAGCAACTGTATATTTATTAACTATTGAACCAACAACCAGCTTCTGGGATTGTGGTGAATTTATTGCAACAGCATTTAAACTGGAAGTAGGACATCCTCCGGGAGCTCCTTTTTTTATGATTATAGCACGAGTATTTTCGCTTTTTGCCGGAGATGTTACAAATGTTGCTAAAATGGTGAATGCCATGTCGGGTCTGGCCAGTGCATTTACGATTCTTTTCCTTTTTTGGTCGATTACACATCTGGCAAAAAAGATGTTTACAGATAATTATGATCTTACAACCGGCCAGTTAATAGCTGTCATTGGCAGTGGAATAGTTGGAGCGCTAGCATATACTTTTTCAGACACATTTTGGTTTTCGGCTGTTGAAGGTGAAGTTTATGCTCTATCTTCCTTATTTACAGCAGTGGTTTTTTGGGCTATTCTGAAATGGGAAAATATAGCAGACGAAAAGTATTCAAATCGCTGGTTGATTCTAATTGCTTATTTAATGGGCTTATCCATTGGAGTTCACTTATTAAATCTGCTTGCGATTCCAGCTATTGTATTCGTTTACTATTTTAAAAAATATCCGGTAACCCGAAATGGTGTAATTAAAGCCCTTATTGTTTCTGTCGCTATACTTGGAACAATTATGTACATTATTATCCCCGGAGTTGTTAAGGTTGCTACAGGTTTTGAGTTAGTTTTGGTAAATGGTTTAGGTCTGCCATTTAAATCAGGGCTTTTGTTTTTAATTTTATTAATCATTGTTTTTGTGTGCTGGGCAATTTATTATACACACAAGAAAAGGAAGGTTTTGCTAAATACAATTGTTTTGGCATTTACTGTGATTATGATCGGATATTCAAGTTTTACAATGATTGTTATCCGATCTTTAGCCGATCCTCCGATGGACGAAAATAATCCGGAAACGGTTTTTAATCTTTTACATTATTTAAACCGTGAACAATATGGTAACCGTCCATTATTTAAAGGACCTTACTACAATGCTCCAATCGTTGATAGTAAAGATCCATATACATACCGACAAAAAGATGGAAAATATATAAAATCATATTCATTAAATTCAATTTATGAGTACGATAAACGTTTCACAACGGTATTCCCTCGTATGTATAGCCAGTCAAGTCCTGATCATGCAAACGAATATCAAAAATGGGCCGACATAAAAGGTAAAAAAGTTACTGTTACAGGTTACAATGGAGAACCTGAAATTAAGTATATTCCTACTTTTGGTGAAAATCTGAAATTCTTTTTTACCTATCAGTTGGGGCATATGTATTGGCGATATTTTATGTGGAACTTTTCTGGTCGACAAAACGATACGCAAAGCAACGGAGAGTTATTGAACGGAAATTGGATAACAGGATTAAATTTTATAGATAACAATCTGATTGGGCCCCAGGAAAATTTGCCCGATTCAATGAAAAATCAAAAATCCAGGAATGTATATTTTATGTTACCTTTAATTCTGGGGTTAATTGGGTTTTTCTTTCATTTAAGAAATCATTTTAATGATTTTATTGTGGTATTGCTGCTTTTTGTATTAACAGGAATAGCCATTGTTGTATATCTGAACCAATACCCTCTTCAACCTCGTGAACGGGATTATGCCTATGCCGGATCATTCTATGCGTTTTCAATTTGGATTGGATTAGGTGTTTTAGGCATTTATAAGTTTCTTAATAAAAAATTACCAGCAATTGCCAGTGCAGGAATTGCAACAACAATTTGTTTAATTGCAGTACCAACTATTATGGCAACAGAAAACTGGGACGATCATGATCGATCAAACCGGTATATTGCACGTGACTTTGCTGCGAATTATCTGAATTCCTGTGCTCCGAATGCAATTTTATTTACACATGGAGATAATGATACCTTTCCTCTATGGTATGCTCAAGAGGTTGAGGGAATAAGAACCGATGTTCGGGTAGTAAATCTTTCCTTACTAAATACAGACTGGTACATTGATCAAATGAAACGAAAAGCTTATGACTCGGAACCTGTACCTTTTGGGATGACTCAAGAACAATATTTGAATGGTATTCGTGATGTAGTATATATAAACGAAAGAATTGATGATTATGTAAGTGTTGATCAGGCAATAGATTTTGTGGTTTCTGATGATCCAAGAACAAAACTGCAGGTAGGACAAAATGAATGGATAGATTATTTACCAACAAACAAATTTATTATCCCGGTGAATGTCGATCAGGTAATTGCAAATGGTACGGTAAAACCTGAAGATGCTGATAAAATTGTTCCTGAAATCAGATTTAAACTGAACAAGAAAAGAATCATGAAAAATGAACTCATGATCCTTGATCTCTTGGCAAATAACAATTGGGAACGCCCCATATACTTTGTTTCAACAGCTGGAGACGGAGATATTGGTGTTGATGATTACTTGCAGTTGGAAGGTTTTGCATATCGTCTTGTACCTATTAAAACTCCTGCAAAAGGATATCTGGAAACAGGAAGAATTGATGTTGACATTATGTACAAAAAGCTAATGGAAGATTTTAAATGGGGAAATATGAACGATCCTAAAGTTTGGATTGATCATACTATCGACAGAACAACTTCAGTTATTAGAATCAGAAATAATTTTAATCGCTTAGCTCAAGAACTTATCAAACAAGGTAAAAAAGATTCTGCATTACAAGTATTAAATAAATGTATGGATGTTATGCCTGCACATAATTTTAAATATGATTTATTTACTCTTGATTTAATTGATACATATCTTGCTATTGGAGCAACAGATAAAGCAAATGAAATTATTGCTGAGTTTGCCGAAACCACTACGCATGAACTAAATTATTATTTTGCATTACCTCCAAAATTTCTTGGAACTCTTGATTATGAACTCAGATTATCTGTACATTATTTGCAGCGTCTAAATGATTTCTCAAAACGTTCTGGCGATTCAGAATTAGCAGAAAAAATTGAAAATGCATTAGCCATTGCGTTTAATTTATACGAAAGAAATCAATAAATAAAATCCATTTAAGTTAAACCTGTCAGAATTGTTAATTCTGACAGGTTTTTTATATTAATAATAGGCAAATTAAAACATAATCATTATTTCAACTGTTTATGCTTTATATTAATTAAAATCGCATACCTTTGCACGCTGAAAAATTTTAGGGTAAATGCAAAAAATCAAAAACATAGCTATCATAGCACACGTTGATCATGGGAAAACAACCCTGGTTGATAAGATGCTATTACTGGGTAAACTCTTTCGTGAAAATGAAAATCCTGGTGATTTAATTCTTGACAGTAACGATCTTGAACGTGAAAGAGGAATTACAATTCTTTCAAAAAATGTGTCGGTACAATACAAGGATTATAAAATCAATATTATTGATACTCCCGGGCACGCTGATTTTGGAGGTGAGGTTGAACGTGTTCTTAACATGGCCGATGGTGTTTTGCTTTTAGTTGACGCCTTTGAGGGAACAATGCCTCAAACACGTTTTGTGCTTCAAAAAGCACTTGTACTGGGACTTAAACCTATTGTTGTTATAAATAAAGTTGATAAACCAAATTGTCGTCCCGAAGAAGTTCAGGAACAGGTTTTTGATTTGATGTTTAACCTCGACGGTAACGAAGATCAGTTAAATTTTCCTACCATATATGGTTCTGCAAAACAAGGATGGATGTCGAACGACTGGCAAAAACCAACAACTGATATTACTGCATTGATGGATTGCATATTAGAATATATTCCTGATTCTAAAACCTATAATGGAACTCCTCAAATGTTAATTACTTCGTTAGATTATTCATCGTATGTTGGACGAATAGCTATTGGAAAACTTTTACGTGGAACCTTAAAACAAGGAATGCAAACATCTCTTGTAAAACGAGATGGATCAATTCAAAGAACTAAAATTAAAGAACTTCTAACTTATGAAGGATTAGGTAAGAAAAAGGTTGATATTGTTGAATCTGGCGATATATGTGCATTGGTTGGGATTGAGGGTTTCTCAATTGGAGATACCATTGCCGATTATGAAAATCCGGAAGGACTAGATCCAATTGCAATTGATGAACCAACCATGAGTATGCTTTTCACCATTAATAACTCTCCGTTTTTTGGTAAAGATGGGAAATATGTTACCTCACGCCATTTGAAAGATCGACTAGAGAAAGAACTGGAGAAAAACCTTGCATTACAGGTTGAACCTGGTGAGACTGCAGATTCTCATACAGTTTTTGGTCGAGGGGTTTTACATTTGTCCATTTTAATTGAAACCATGCGTCGTGAAGGCTATGAATTACAAGTTGGACAACCAAAAGTAATTATAAAAGAAATTGATGGTGAAAAATGTGAGCCTATTGAATACTTAACCATTGATTTGCCTGAAGAGTATTCCGGAAAAGCCATAGAAATTATTCAACAGCGAAAAGGCGAAATGATGAATATGGAACGTAAAAACGATCGTATTTTACTTGAATTTCATATGCCCTCGCGAGGAATTATCGGACTGCGAAATATTATGTTGACTGCCACCGCTGGAGAGGCAGTAATTGCTCATCGATTTAAAGCCTTTGAACCATATAAAGGTGATTTTGTTAAACGCCAGGTTGGCGCTTTAATAGCTATTGAAACAGGAACTGCAATCGCTTATGCATTGGACAAATTACAAGACCGTGGGCGCTTTTTTGTTTCTCCAATGGAAGATATTTATGAAGGGCAGGTTGTTGGTGAAAACAGTAAATCTGGAGATATTGGTGTAAATGTTACAAAAACTAAAAAACAATCCAATGTACGTGCTTCAGGAACAGACGAGAAAGTTAAATTATCACCTCCAATTAAATTTTCATTAGAGGAAGCATTAGAATATATTCAAGCAGATGAATATGTTGAAGTTACTCCAAAATCAA
>KB223763.1_pt8 | contig 35716 bp, 26 predicted proteins | sample 524768 | NCBI WGS metagenome assembly AMQJ01 (sample SAMN00998488, study PRJNA167727) | sediment metagenome | isolation source: subsurface aquifer sediment | place: USA: Rifle, Colorado | collected Aug-2009
TCCACAAGGACTTTTTTGTCAAGTGCCTTTGTGAATGTATTTGCAATAGCAAGCGCAACTACAGATTGCGTAATTACATTTCCTACTTCTTCTTTCGCGATTGTAATGATAGGAATTTCATAGATATTCCATTTCTTTTTATCTTCCTCTGTCGGATGTACCAAGTTTGGCTCAATCACGATTGTACCGCCCGGCTGTACACCGTTTTTAAAAAGCCTATAACTTACATCTGCAACTGAAAGCATAAAATTCACCTCACCATCATTTGCATAAGGATAAAAAATCTCTTCATCATCAAGAGTGATATCAACAACCGTTGGTCCCCCGCGTACCTGTGAGGTATAGGTTGCCGTCTTGAGTCCATACCCGCCCGTTTTAATTTTAGCTGCGGCAAAAATCTCTCCAGCAAGAAGAACACCCTGCCCACCAACGCCTGTAAATCTCATTAATGTTCGTGCCATTGCATCTCCTTATATTTTTTTGACAAAGTCGTCTTGAGTAATTTTCCCACGCTTGCCTTGGTGCACATCTCTAACCTCTTGGTACATTTCACAATACTCTTTTGCGGTTGTATCTTGCTTTAAGATACCCGTTGGCAATAAGTTAAGCTGCTCTTCCGGACTCAATTTATCATATTTTGCTTTTGAAACAGTAATGCTGTCAATCCAATCGAGGTTTTCCATAGCATTTGCCATTTTATTCTTTCTGCCAAGGTTGATATGACAATTTGACAGTGCCTCAACATAAGAAAAACCTTTATGCTCCATAGCATCTACTAAAAGCTTTTCAAGTTTTTTAGGAGCTGTGACAGTTTCTCTGCCTACAAAAGAAGCTCCAGCAGCAATTGCTAGCTTGCATCCATCAAATGTAGGGTCAATATTTCCTGCCTTTTGAGAAACAGTCCACATACCCTGAGGTGTTGTTGGGGACGTCTGTGAATTGGTCAATCCATAAATAAAATTTTGAATAACAATGAATGTTATGTCAATATTTCTTCTGCATCCATGAATGGTATGATTGCCGCCGATCGCCAAAGCATCTCCGTCTCCTGCAACACAAACAACATGCTTGTCAGGATTTGCCAATTTGATACCCGTTGCAAAAGCAATCGTTCTGCCATGCGTCGTATGTACGGTATTAAAATCAACATACGATGAAAATCTTCCCGAACATCCGATTCCTGAGACAACACACACATCATCCTTGCTCCATCCAAGTTTATCAACAGCACGAATAAAAGATTTAAGAATTACTCCATCACCGCAACCCCAACACCATAGCGTTGGCATCTTTTCTAATCTTAAATAACTATCATAATTAAATGCCATCTTATAGCTCCTTTACTTTATTTACAATCTCAAATGGAGAAATCGGCCGTCCATTTACTTTAAATAGACCTTCAATATCAAGTCTGCCTGAAGCTCTCTGTACTTCATCTCTATATTGACCGATATTAAGCTCAACACATAATACTTTTCCGATTTTATCTGTATGCTTTTTGATCGCCTCTGCCGGACTTGGCCATAAAGTAATAGGTCTAAATAAGCCAGCCTTGATACCTTCTGCCCTTAAATGTCTGATTGCCTCTTTTGCTGAGAGGGAAACTGAACCGTAAGCCACAATCATCACTTCAGCATCATCCATCATAAACTCCTCATAGGAATCTATCTCTTCTTGATGTGCTTCTACTTTGTTAAATAGTCTTTCAATTAAGAGCCTGCATGTTTCAATCTCTTCTGTCGGAAAACCATTTTTATCATGATGAAGTCCCGTAAAGTGATATCTGTATCCTTTAAACATCGGATTAAGAACTGCCGGTTCATCCTGTGCTACACCATAGGGATGATACTCTTCTGCCGGACCATCAAATGTTTTTCTTGGCTTGATACCTGATTTTACGACTTCAGCGGTTGGTATATCCGCTTTCCCATGCATATGACCCAAAGTTTCATCCAAAAGCACAAATACAGGCTGCATAAATCTATCTGCGAGATTAAATGCTCTTACTGTTTCAGTATAGCACTCGGCCAAATTTCCCGCACAAAGAGTAATGGATTTGTAATCACCGTGTGATGGGTTTTTTGCTTGTGCGACGTCACCTTGAGATACACGTGTCGGAAGACCTGTAGAAGGGCCGCCTCTCATAACATTTATAACCACCAAAGGCACTTCTGTCATCTGCGCCAAACCAAGGTTCTCAGCCTTAAGTGAAATACCTGGTCCGGAAGTAGCTGTCAATGATCTTACGCCTGACATCGAAGCACCGATTGCAGCAGCAACACCGGCTATCTCATCTTCCATCTGAATCGCAGTTCCGCCTATTCGTGGCAGTAAATCAGAAATGGTATGCATTACTTCACTTGATGGGGTAATAGGATATCCTGAAAAAAACTTGCATCCTGCATCAACGGCTGCTCTTGCAGCTAAGTCATTTCCTGTTGATATTATTTCTCTTGTTGACATTAGTTGGCCTCCTTGTAGTCTGCAGGCAATCTAAAACCATTGTTTACGATTGCCTCTCGTCTTGCTTTTGCACTATCTGTTAATTTTGCAAATTTAAATTCCTTCTTGTCTGCAACATAGATTGCAAAATCCGGACATGAAAGTTCACATTCATTGCATCCTATACAAGAATCCGGCGCCACAACATCTATTATCGCACCCAATGTTGAGCCTGCATCCGCTTTCATAGAAAGTACACCAGCCGGACATACATCTACACAGATATCACACGCTTTGCATCTGGCTGTATTTACCCAAACTGGAGTATTTTCCGGAGCTTTCATCACTGCCATGGTTTCCCCTTTTAATTTTATAATTATTAAGTGAGATTTACTATTCACTAAGATTAGAATAGCTTAGTTTTATTAAGGGTGTTATAAATAGGATTGAATTATTGTTGCCACAAGAAATGTTGTTACCATTTGAAGCAAAAAACTAAAAGTATTTTTCTATAAAACAAAAGGTATGTATTAAAATGAAACGAACAGAGGAAAGATGGGCTTAAGGACAGGATATTCCTGAGCCTTAAGGATAATCTATTTGGATAAAACTTCTTTAACAGCTTTACCAATTTCCGCAGGAGAAACCACTACTCTTACGCCTGCTGCTTCAAGCGCATCCATCTTTTCTTTCGCTGTTCCCGCACTTCCGCTCACAATAGCCCCGGCATGCCCCATTCTTTTGCCTTTTGGGGCTGTTTGTCCTGCGATAAAAGCAACAACCGGTTTTGTAATATGGTCCTTAATATACTTCGCCGCTTGAATTTCAAGATCCCCGCCGATTTCACCTATCATGACAATAGCTTCTGTTTGAGGATCAGCTTCAAACATTGGAAGAAGCTGCTTGTAAGAAAGCCCGATAATTGGATCTCCTCCGATTCCTACTGCCGTAGAGATACCAAATCCTTCTTTGCAAACCTGATTTGCTCCCTCATACGTCAATGTGCCTGATTTGGAAATCAATCCTACATTTCCTTTTTTGAAAATCATACCGGGCATAATCCCTATTTTGCACTCTTCGGCAGTAATGATTCCCGGACAATTTGGTCCAATCGTTTTCATGCCGTGTTTTACAGCGTATGCTTTGGCAGCTTGCATATCCCTTACCGGTGCGCCTTCAGTGATAATTACTGCAAGTTCCACCCCGGCATCCGCAGCTTCCATCACCGCATCAGCGACAAACGCAGGCGGTACAAATACCATAGAAACCGTTGCTCCTGTAGTTGCCACTGCTTCTTTGACTGTATTGAATACAGGCTTGCCTAAATGGACCTCTCCGCCTTTACCCGGAGTAACCCCTCCGACAATTTTTGTTCCATAGGCCATACATTGTTCTGCGTGAAATGTGCCTTCTGAACCCGTAAATCCCTGCACGATGACTTTTGTATCTTTGTTTACCAATATTGACATCTACTACTCTCCTTTTGCTGCTGCTACGGCTTTAGCCGCACCGTCTGCCAAATCTGTTGCTGCAATTACATTGGCTATGTTTGCATTTTTTAAAATTTCAGCTGCTTCGGCCGCATTTGTCCCATCAAGTCTTACGATAACCGGAACATGCACATCTACCATTTTAGTTGCTTCCAAAATACCGTTTGCAATCCTGTCACATCTTACGATCCCGCCAAAAATATTGACAAAAATTGCTTTTACATTGGGGTTTTTCAATATAATTTCAAAACCTTTTGCAACCGTTTCGGCGTTCGCCTTCCCCCCTACATCTAGGAAGTTTGCCGGTGTGCCGCCCATATAATTGATCGTATCCATAGTTCCCATAGCAAGACCGGCACCATTTACCATACAACCTATCTCACCGTCAAGTGCGATATAAGAAAGTCCGTATCGACCCGCTTCTCTTTCGTCCGGATCTTCTTCTGAAACATCTCTCATCTCTTCGATATCCGGATGTCTCCCGAGGGCAGAATCATCAAATCCCATTTTTCCGTCAAGCGCAAGGAAGTCCCCGGAACCGGTTTTAATAAGCGGGTTGATTTCAATCATTTCAGCGTCATTTTCCATATACACATTATAAAGTGCTTTCGCAAATTTAATGAACTTATTTTGCTCATTTTTGTCAATAATTCCAAGACCGAACACTAACTCTCTACCGTGAAAACCTTGAAACCCGATAGAAGGATCAATGGCAACTTTGATGATTTTTTCCGGTGATTTTTCGGCCACCTTTTCAATCTCCATGCCTCCTTCGGTTGAAGCCATAATAACAGGCATTTCTTTGGCACGATCAAGCACTATCCCCAAATAGAGCTCATCTTTAATATCGGCTCCCTCTTCAATATACACCTTTTGAACCAATTTTCCTTCCGGTCCGGTCTGGTGTGTTACCAACGTCATTCCCAGAATTTCGTCGGCAAGCTGTCTAACTTCTTCTTTTGATTTGGCAAGCTTCACACCTCCGCCCAACCCACGGCCGCCGGCATGAATCTGTGCTTTTACTACCCAGATATTTCCACCCAATTCAGACGCGTTTGCCGCAGCCTCATCGGGTGTGTTTGCCACAATACCTCTTGGTGTAGGTACGCCATATTTTTGAAATATTTGTTTCGCCTGATACTCATGAATATTCACGTGTACTCCTTTAAAATTACAATAAGTTAAAATATTATACATTTAACTGAAATAATATTGTATTAATTCAATTATCATCAAGAATGATTTTAGAAAAGTGTTAAATATTTACACAGTTTGATAAAAGTCTAAAGTAGAAGCAGAGGGTTTACCCCTCCTGCTTGTGTAGAATTTTTACATTGTGAATCAATCAAATTCTAAACATTCTACGCTTTAGGAGCAATCATATCCTCTGGACGCACATACTTATCAAACTCTTCCGCACTCAAAAACCCAAGGCTAATCGCTTCTTCTTTGAGAGTGGTTCCGTTTGCATGTGCGGTTTTGGCTATCTTTGCTGCTTTTTCATATCCGATATGCGGGTTCAATGCTGTTACCAACATTAACGAATCATTTAGAAATTTATCGATATTGGATCTTATGGGCTCAATGCCTACAGCACAATTTGTATCAAAACTTCTCATTGCATCTGATAAAAGTTTTATTGACTGCAAAATATTGTAGGCAATAACCGGCTTAAATACATTCAATTCAAAATTGCCCTGGGATGCAGCAATACCAACCGCAACATCATTTCCCATCACCTGAACAGCCACCATTGTCATAGCCTCAGACTGTGTTGGATTTACTTTACCCGGCATAATGGATGAGCCCGGTTCGTTTTCAGGAATAGAAATTTCTCCAATTCCGCATCTAGGTCCGGACGCCAACCATCTAACATCATTGGCTATTTTCATTAAGTTTCCTGCAAGCGCTTTGAGCGCTCCGCTAAGAACTACTTCTGCATCATGCCCTGTAAGCGCATGAAACTTATTTGGCTGAGATACAAATCCATAATCTTTTGCCATAAAACTATTCAGCATTGCTGACACTTTTTGTGAAAACTCAGGGTGCGAATTCAATCCCGTGCCAACTGCTGTACCGCCAATCGCCAATTGACGACAATATATCAACGTATCATTGATTTGCTGCAGATTTGTTTCGAGCATGGCCACATACCCGCTAAGCTCTTGACCCAAGGTAAGCGGTGTTGCATCCTGAAGGTGCGTTCTGCCTATTTTTACGATATCTGTAAATGCATTTGATTTACTTTCAAGCGTTGCCTTGAGCTGATTTAATGCAGGGATAAGATTATCTGTTACTGCGACTACTTCCGCGATACGCATGCCTGTTGGATAAGTATCGTTTGAGCTTTGACCCTTGTTTACATCGTCATTGGGATGTACCAGTTTTTCTTTCGTAAAGTCTCCGCCTAAAATTTCAATCGCTTTGTTTGCAACTACTTCATTAACATTCATATTTGATTGGGTTCCCGAACCTGTTTGCCATACCACCAAAGGAAAATTGTCATCAAGTTCGCCTGCTAAAATAGCGTCACATGCTTTAGTTATCGCTTCAGTTTTTTTATCATCCAGGCGACCAAGTTCATGATTGACCAAAGCGCATGCTTTTTTAAGATTGGCAAAACCGTATATAACTTCAATAGGCATTTTTTCATTGCCTATCTCAAAATTCTGAACCGATCTTTGAGTCTGTGCCGCCCAATACTTGTCCGCAGGAACCCGGACTTCTCCCATGGTATCTTTTTCTATTCTAAAACTCATTTTCATCTCCTTTTGTTCTGCTCTTTTCTTTTAAAAGAGTCTCCCTGCCCTTTGTGCCGCCAATTTAAACCTCCAGTAAACAAAAAGTGATTTCATTTTTTGCTATGCCTCTTCGTTAAAAAACTTTTTATCCTTAAGAACTTGAATCATGGTTTTTACAGACTTTACGCTTTTGGCAAATCGTTTTTTTTGATCCTGATTGAGTGTCATTTCAAACAACTTTTCAACCCCGCTTGCACCCAATGCCACGGGTACCCCGGAAACCACATCAGAATATCCATAATGGCCATCAAGATAGACCGCACAAGGATAAATCTGTTTTGTATCTTTCAAGATGGCTTCAACCATAATGGCTGTTGATTTTGCGGGAGCATAATATGCCGAGCCCGTTTTCAGATAACCAACAATTTCGGCGCCGCCATGTTTTGTACGCTCCACTACCTCTACAATCTCCTCTTCTGTTAAAATATCCGAAAGAGGAACCCCCGCGACCGTAGAAAATTTTGGAAGAGGCACCATATCGTCACCGTGTCCGCCCATTACGGAAGCACGAATCTGTCCGGCACCATAACCAATCTTTTCAAAAATAAAATGGGCCATACGCGCACTGTCTAAAACCCCGGCCATCCCAACTACACGCTCTTTTGGAAAACCGGACTCTTTAAGGGCTACATAGGTCATAACATCCAGCGGATTAGAAACCATCACTATGATCGCCTCTGGAGCATATGTTTTAACCTCTTGCACCACCTCTTTGGTGATTTCAGCATTAACCATCAGCAAATCGTCTCTGCTCATTCCAGGCAGTCTCGGGCTTCCTGCCGTAATAACCACAATATCGGAATCAGCTATCCCTTCAGGTGTTTCTGCTACAGAAACAATAGTGTGTGTTCTGGCCGCATTGGCTGCTTGTGACATATCCAGAGCCTTTCCTTTGGCAATCTCGGAGTTTCTGTCTCGAAGCACAACACTATGACATACGCCGTTCATGGCAAGAATATAGGCTACCGTTGCCCCCACATTTCCAGCACCGATAATCGTTACTTTTTTACCTTTTTTCATTACAATCCTTTAATTTAGAATTATAGGGCGATCTTTTAGCAAAACATAAGTCATAAGGATTTTTCATTATCAATCATATTCTGCAATGCCACAAGAAGCATAAAGCCCTATATTTGGGTGTTGAATCGTTTTACACTCGAAACAAAGTGTTATACAGAGCTCAATGCTCTGTATAATTATATAGCGTCATAACTTTAGATAGCATCAATAATGCTGTTCAATGTTTGAGATGGTCTCATTGCTGCTGCAGCTTTAGCATTGTTTGGATGATAATACCCTCCAATATCCTGTGCTTTTCCTTCTACCGCCAAAAGTTCTTTCATAATTTTTTCTTCATTTTCAATCAACGCTTTTGCCACCGGAATGAACTTCGCGCTCAATTCTGCATTATTGCACTCAGCAAGCGCTTTTGCCCAATATTGGGCAAGATAGAAATGGGAAGCCTTGTTGTCAGGCTCGCCTGCTTTTCTGCCTGGTGCTTTATTGTTATCCAGGTAAGCTTGATTCGCGATGTCCAATGCAGCCGTAAGCGCAGCCAGCTTGTCATCATTTGCCTTTTGATTGATATATCTTAAAGATTCAGCAAGTGCTAAAAATTCACCAAGCGAATCCCATCTTAAGTGGCCCTCTTCCAAAAATTGGTCCACATGCTTAGGTGCACTGCCGCCTGCGCCTGTCTCAAATAAACCGCCGCCGGCCAATAATGGCACAATCGATAACATTTTTGCAGATGTTCCAAGCTCCAAAATCGGGAAAAGATCCGTCAAATAGTCTCTTAAAACATTTCCTGTTGCAGAAATCGTATCTTGGCCTGCCCGTACCCTTTTTAAACTATAAGCCATTGCTTTTTCAGGAGCCAAAATTTCTATCGTCAATCCTGAAGTGTCATGATCCTTTAAGTACTCATTGACTTTTTTAATCATATTTGCATCGTGAGCTCTTTTTTCATCCAGCCAAAATACTACCGGAGTGTTTGTTAGTTTTGCTCTTTCGACTGCCAGCCTTACCCAGTCTTTGACAGGAATATCTTTTGTTCTAGACATTCTCCAGATATCGCCTTTTGCCACGTTAAAGCTCATTAGTTCGCTGCCGTCGCTATCTAAAACTTTCACTACACCATCTTCTGCAATTTCAAATGTAGTGGGGTGAGAACCATACTCTTCTGCTTTTTGTGCCATCAAGCCGACGTTTGAAACACTTCCCATGGTAGTAACATCAAATTGACCGTTCTCTACACAGTCATCAACGATTTCTTTATACATGGTTGCATAGCATCTATCGGGAATAACAGATACACACTCTTGTACTTCACCCTTTGCGTTCCACATTTTACCGCCGTCTCTCACTACGACCGGCATAGAAGCATCGATAATAACGTCATTGGAAGCATGCAAGTTTGTAATACCCTTGTCAGAATCAACCATCGCCATAGCCGGCTGTGTTTCATATGTTGCCATAATTGCAGCTTCGATCTCGCTTTTTTTATCGGCCGGAAGTTTTTCAAGTTTTTTGTACAAATCGCCAAGACCCAAATTTGGATTCACTCCAATCTCTTTAAACTCTGTAGCGTATTTTTCAAACACATCTTTAAAGAATACTGCCACTGCATGCCCAAACATAATCGGATCTGAAACTTTCATCATGGTAGCTTTTAAATGAAGTGACCAGAGAACACCTTTTGCGTTTGCCTCCTCAAGTGTTTTGGCATAAAACGCTCTTAATGCGTCTTTTGACATAAAAGTTCCATCCAAAATCTCTTTGTCAAGAGCATCTATTTCTTTTAAAAGTTTGCCGTTAAGTTCAATTTTTACTTTACCGTCGCCGTTTTTAATAACAGACTTTTCATTCCCATAAAAATCTCCGTCATTCATGTGCGCTACATAAGTTTTGGAGTTTTCCGAAAACGCTCTTAGTTTATGGGGGTTTGCTTTTGCAAAATTTTTAACAGCCGCTGCCGCACGTCTATCTGAATTTCCCTCACGCAGAACAGGGTTAACCGCTGAACCCAAACACGTAGAATATTTTGCAAGAATCTCTTTTTCTTCATCTGTTTTTGGATCTTCAGGGAAATCCGGAAGATTATACCCCTGCCCCTGAAGCTCTGCAATACATTCTTTAAGCTGAGGAATTGATGCGGAAATATTTGGCAATTTGATAATATTGGCATCTGGCTGCTGCACCACTGTTCCCAAATAAGCCAATTCATCGGCAATTTTTTGATTGTCTGTTAAAAATTCCGGGAACGTTGCAATCACTCTGCCCGCAAGAGAGATATCTCTTTCTTCTGCTTCTACGCCGATAGATTTAGTGAATGCGTTTACAATTGGTAACAAAGAATAAGTTGCCAATGCTGGCGCTTCATCAATTTTTGTCCAGATTATGTTTGGTAATTTTGACATTTTAATTCCTTAGGTTTTTAATGGGCATAGTGTAACATGCTTTATGCATTTTGAGATTGAAACCGGGCATTATCAAAAAATTATATTTTTTATTTGTTTCCATACTACACATATATCCATAGAGACTATAGTGCAGCGCTATAAAAAGTGTATCAAAAAAACATTTTTACTATTTTTGTAATTGCATCTGATACCGGAATATTTTTTATAAAATAATCACCTGTGACTCTAAAAATAGGCGCTTGAAATATTTTGCACTTACCAAATAGGTTTTTATTTTTATTTGCTTTGTCCGGGAAATAAGATGCTTTTATCGCCGTCTTGATGCTTATCAAATTTATTTGTTCTTCTGTCTTTAACTTTATAAAATTGCACCGTTTGGTAACTCTGGCGATACATTCGCACACATCAGCTTGCATTATTGCACTCTATTGGGTCAATCAAAACATTTTTTCTGCGCAGAAATATAAAATTTTACGATTTTACCCTGCCAAAAAGAGAAAAATCAGTCTTCCAATATCAGTCTTTCTTCTATATATGCGCCAAGTTCTTTAGCCTCTTCGATGATCTTTTCGTTAACTTTCATTTTTGATTCGATAATTACATTGGCAAGCTTTGATTTAATATGAAGCTCAAGCGGCCGCTTGCCGGGATATTTTTGAACCAAACACATCAGATCTTGGGCTATTTTTGGATCAGGCATCAAATTAATGGCCAAGATAAGCGGAGGATGGTCGGGTTCTTGGATATGCTTTTCCTCTTTTGTAACTTTAATTTTTTCTTTTTTTGCTTCCTTGAGGGATTCTATCTTGAGAATACTAAGTCGCGTAAATTCACCATCTTTGGTTACTTTTACCTTAAAAGCAATGGGCTTGGTAATATCAAAATCTTCTTCAAGTTCTTTGAGCCTATTTTCAAAAAGCATCAATTCAATATTCCCATGCAAATCCATAATATTGGCGATGCCGAATTTATTGCCTTTTTTACTTATTTTTTCAGTAATTCCTTCAATCTTTCCGATAAGCAGTGCTTGCGAACCGTCTGCAAGATCATCTATCTCCGAACTTAGCGTATAGCTTATCTCCTCTAACGTTTGACGATACTTATCCAAAGGATGCCCTGAAACATAAAAACCCAAAGATTCTTTTTCAAACTCCAGAATCTGCATAGATTCAAACTCATCTAAATGTGAAATTTCAAATGAAACAGATATCATCTCTTCTTCTTCACCAAAGAGTGAGCCTACTGCCATTTTTTTTGCCTGTGCTGCTTGTTGTGATGCCTGAATAATCTCTTCGATTTGTACAAGCAATGCATGGCGCGAATATCCAAAATTATCAAAAGCACCGGCTTTTATAAGGGACTCTATTACTTTTTTATTTACCTTGGAAGAGTCAATGCGGGAAACAAAATCACTTAAATCTTTAAATTCTCCTGCTTCCCTGGCTTTTAATATAGAATTAATAGCGATATCTCCTGCGCCTTTTATAGCACCCATTCCGAATACAACAACCTCTTCGCCTTCAATATTATCTGCAACAAAAACCAAATCAGAGCGATTGATATCAGGAGGAAGCAGTTTAATATGCATATGCTTGAGTTCATCAACATATTTGACCACCTTGTCGGTATTGTTTTTCTCAAGTGTTAAAATGGCTGCCATAAATTCCGTCGGATAGTAGCGTTTCAAAAAAGAAGTATAAAAAGTAACCATCGCATACGCAGCCGAGTGCGATTTATTAAATCCGTATCCTGCAAATTTTACAATAAGATCAAAAAGTTCTGCAGCTTTTGTTTTGTCAAATCCTTTTTGGGCTGCGCCATTGGCAAACTCTTCTTTGAGTTTATCCATCTCCTCTTTGATCTTTTTCCCCATGGCTCTACGAACGAGATCTGCGCCTCCTAGACTAAATCCGCCTATGGTTTGAACAATTTGCATTACCTGCTCTTGGTAGACAATGACTCCATAAGTCGGCTTAAGTATGGGTTCTAGCTCCGGGAACATATAGGTAATTTGGGCACGTCCGTGCTTACGCTCAACAAAATCATCAAGCATTCCTGATTCCATTGGTCCGGGACGATAGAGTGCAAGCATCGCAATGACGTCTTCAAAACCGCTTGGTTTAAGTTTTTTAGCCAAATCCTGCATTCCTGCCGATTCGATTTGAAAAAGTCCCAATGTATCGCCTGTACTGATATACTCATAAACCCCTTTGTCGTTAATATCCTCTTCTATAAAATTTATGCGTTTTCCATGACGTTTTTCAACCAACTGGTTTGCTTCCTCAATAACCGTCAGCGTTTTAAGTCCCAGAAAGTCAAACTTAATCAAGTCTACATCTTCCACATATTTGCCATTATATTGAGTCGCAAGGGCTTCTTGTCCCGTTGGCTTAAAAAGCGGGGTTTTTTGCCATAAAGGTTCATTTGAGATTACCACGCCTGCCGCATGCGTTCCGGCATTACGATTCAGCCCTTCAAGCGCCAATGCATAATCCCAAGTCCGTTTTGCAAGCGGATCGCTTTCCAAAAGCGCTTTGATTTTGGGCTCTTTTTCATAAGAGGATTTAAGATCTATCCCCAATTCATCTGGAATCAATTTTGCCATTGCATCTGCTTTAGCATAAGGCATATCAAGCACCCTTGCAACATCGCGGATTACTCCCTTGGCAAGCAATTTACCAAAAGTAATGATCTGAGCTACGTTAACACGTCCGTATTTTTCAATAACATAGTCGAGTATCTCTTGCCGTCTGGCTTGACAAAAGTCCATATCAATATCGGGCATACTGACACGTTCGGGGTTTAAAAAACGCTCGAAAAGCAATCCATACGGCATCGGATCAATATCTGTAATTTTCAATGCATATGCTACCAAAGAACCCGCAGCAGATCCGCGTCCCGGCCCAACGGGAATGCCCATCTGCTTTGCCGCATCGACAAAATCCCAAACAATCAGCATATAGCCGGGAAATTTCATAGAGTTGATGATCTCTATTTCTGTTTCCAATCTATCCCGATATTCTTGGTGTTTTTGTGCAGGCACAATTTTCAACCGTTCTTCGAGTCCTTTTCGAGAAGCGTGAATAAAAAGTACTTTATCGTTTTCAAGCGAATACTCCTTGCCGGGTTCGGGCAAAGATAATCCCTCTTCGCTTGCTTTTTGACAAGTAAATTTGAAGTTCGGAGGTGTCGGATTTCCCAATTTAATCTCCAAATTACATTTATCGGCAATCTCTTGTGTATTTTCCAGCGCCTCAGGGATATCTGCAAAAAGTTGCGCCATCTGCTCCGGAGACTTCACATAAAACTCATGCACAGAGTGGCGCAAACGGTTAGGGTCATCATAAAGTTTGTTCATGGCAATGCACATAAATGCCTCATGCGCATCAGCATCTTTTTGTTCTGTGTAGTGTGTGTCATTTGTTGCAATGATCTTAATACCGGTCTCCTGGGAAAGCTGAACGATCTGTTTGTCTATTTTGTACTGGTCTCCAATGCCGTGACGCATAAGCTCCAAGTAAAAATCATCACCAAATATCTCTCGGTACTCCAGGGCTATCTGCTTCGCCTCTTCATACCCCTTGGCGCCAAATTTCACATTCCTGTCCGAAAGATTAAGATGCCAATTTATCTCTCCCTGCAAACACGCAGAAGAACAGATAAGCCCCTCACTATGTTCTTTGAGAATTTTTTTATTGATACGGGGATAATAGTAAAACCCGTTAAGGTATGCCTGAGAGCTCAAATACATCAGGTTTTTATACCCTATTTCATTTTTTGCATACAAGCAAAGATGAAAACGCTGGCGTATATTTTTATCACCGATATCCTCTTGATTGTGAAGATAAGCTTCCATTCCTATGATGGGCTTGATGCCTTCGCTGCGCATTGCATTGTAAAACTCTATAACCCCAAACATATTTCCATGATCTGTCATCGCTACCGAGTTCATGCCAAGTGCTTTGACTTTTTTTGCGAGCGTCTTTATTTTGTTTGCGCCATCAAGCAATGAATACTCGGTATGAAGATGAAGGTGGGTAAATTTAGGTTGGGACATCTATTGCCTTTTATTGGGTGTGAAATTATGTATATTTTAAATCTTTGCTTTTTGGAAGACTACACAAAGGATAACGTATTATAGAGTTTATAATATAACAAATTTTCGATTAAGAAAAGCTCAAAAGCCTTTCTTAATCAAAGGACAAAACCATGTGTCTGCAGACACAAATTGCCCTACACGCCCTTTCTTAGCTGCAAAAATCAAGCAGCATTCCCTCTTTGATCGCCTGATAACTCTCAATACCTACCAGACGTTTTACAATTTCAAGACCAAAACAAAGCGCAGTTCCTGGACCCCGCGAAGTAAGTACCCTGCCGTCTTCAACTACTTTTAAATCCTCTCTGTAGCCGGGATGATTGATCTCATCTTTTGAACCGGGATAGCACGTATAGCTTTTCCCGAGCACCCCTGCTTGTTTCAGCGCATACGGTGCTGCACAGATAGCGCCGATATGTTTGTCTTTGGCTTTAAATTCTTTGAGAAGCGCTTGCACTTTTGCATTTTCTGCAAGTCTATGCGTTCCGCCCCATCCGCCCGGAAGCACTATCATATCAAAATCATCCGCAATCACATTATAAATGGAAGTGTCTGCCTTGATCGTAATTCCGTTTGTTCCGGTAACCATATCGGTTGCCAACTCATCCTCCAGATAAGCCAAACAAACCTCTATGCCGCCTCTTCGCATCACATCTATCAGCGATACCGCCTCAACCTCTTCAAATCCTTCTGCCAAAGGAAGCAATACGCTAGCCATCATTCTCTCCTTCTTTTTTTATCTTATTTTGCCATAATTTAAATTTTATTTCTAAGGATATGGTTTACAATTTTATACCCATGGTTTAATGCAATCGCGATGCTGCCTCCGTTTCTAAACGCTATATCTCCTGCAATATAAAGCCCTTTTGCTTGAGTTTCATAATTTTCATCAAAAATAGGCTCTCCGCTTTCATCAAGCGCAATTCCACAACTTTTTAAAAAATCTTTGGGTGTCGTCCCGCCAATCGCATATATAATCCTGTCATATTTTTCATATCCGTTGGTAAAAGACACCTTAACTTGCCCATGTTCAGCCTCAAGACCTTCTATGTCTTCCCCCAGCCTAAGTGTAACGGTTTGATTTTGAACATATTGGGCAATCATTTTTTGATTGACAGGGTTGGGCCTTGTCAATGTTTCTTTACGGTAGTTAAGTGTCACGTCATTGCAGCAACTCAACTCACATGCATACTCAACGGCACTGTCACCGCCGCCTACAACCAATATTTTTTCCTGATTGCCGCATTTATCTAAATTGAAATTGATTTGTGTCTTTAACGAAGCAGGAATTTTATAAGAAGGTTTATTGGGCTTTCCCATGCGGCCGATACTTACAATCACATTTTTAGCCTTATCCAGACCGCAAGGCGTGGTTACGTAAAATATACCCTCTTTTTTTTCTACCTTTTCAACCATGCAGTTAAAGCGTGTATCGATCATTCCGTCATCCAAAAGCTTATCAAAATAATCCAGCGTACTCTCTTTGGTTCCATCCGCAAAATCAATATTTCCTTCCAATACTACGGTTTGACCTTGCCAGTCTTTGTCCACCCTTTTGTTGTCTTTGTAAAATTTTCTGATAGTATGTGAATGGTTCTCAGTTTTTTCTATCATTAATATGCGCTCAAGCCCAAGGACCTTTGCCTCTACGGCCGAACCGATTCCTCCCGGTCCGCCTCCGATAATAATCACATCATAAAGTGCTTCCATGCCGATCTCCTTTGGGACCTAAGTTTGGTATTCTACTTTTTACTTACAGCAAATCCTATCTCAAAATAGCTAGCATATTGGTTTTGCTTCCAATTTCAGTTTATTTTAAGAGGATTGACTGTTTGTAACTTTACTATTTTATTTATTAAATATCATAATAATAATTTATTTATAAATAAAATTTTACCCATTTGTTACTTCGCCGGACTCTCATATTGTCATAGGCACAAAGTTCGGTGAGGAAATTGCGGGGAAAATTGATGATATATCATATCCGAAAAATCAACAGTCATTTAAGAGTTTGTTATTCATAAATGACGCCGATTCAGCGCAGAGTTCAAGGCGAAAGCGGTTTTGGAATTGTTGGCCGGGCTGAAGAACATACTCTCAATCAGGTTGCAAGAAAACATACCATCTATATTTCCGAAGAACCTGCAAGAGCAGAAGAAACAATTTTAGAAAATGTGGAGTCAACATTCAAATGAGCAAAGGTTAACAAAATGCATAAAGATGAGATTAAAGCCAAAAACCCAAAGAGAAAAACTGCTTATGTCAGTTAAGCTATTTTGAGTGTTTCTATTTGCTTGCTTAGATAAAAATATTATTTTGCTTTTTCCAGATATTTACCTTCAACTGTATCCACCTTAACCATCTCGCCCTCAAGAATATGAAATGGTACTTGTATAACCGCACCGCTCTCAAGTGTAGCCGGCTTTTTGCCTCCCTGGGAATCCCCTTTGAAGTTGGGCGGGGTCTCAACCACTTTAAGCACAACCGTTTGAGGAATTTCAACTGAAATGGCATGACCGTTATGGAAAAGTACATCTGCCTCCATACCGTCTATCATAAAATCAAATGTTTCTTTGCCTACTTGCTCATGGGTCAAAGCGAACTGTTCATAAGTTGTAGTATCCATAAATTGCAGCATCTCGCCATCATCATAAAGATATTGCATCGTTTTTTGCTCAAGCGCAGGGACTTCAAACTTATCCCCTGCATGGACAGTTTTTTCTATCACTTTTCCTGTACCGAGATTTTTGATCTTCATTCGGACGAATGCTGCACCTTTGCCGGGCTTAACATGTTGAAACTCTATCACCTTATAGGGGTTTCCGTCCATTTCCAGTCTGGCGCCTTTTTTGATATCACCCATACCTATTGTAGCCATTTTGACTCCTCGTTAAAAAATTATGTGCATTATAGCAGATGCTTGGTTAAATCAAATTATAAGGGCGCCTCCATCAAACAAGAGAAAGCCGATAAAAAAATTATTTGGTAATTGATATATTGTTTATATCACAATGATCTGCCGGTTTAAAATCCATAGCTTTTGTATTATCCATCAAAATAGGAACGAAGAATAATGAAACAAAAACAGCCGCCACCGTTCCCGAGATCAACGCGACGCCAAGTCCGCCAAAAATAGGGTCACTTGCCAACAAGGCAGAACCCAATATGATTGCTACGGCCGTCAAGGCAATAGGTTTGGCCCTTGTCGCGGTAGCTACGGCAATCGCATGACGTTTTGACATTCCATGGCATTGCATTAATGATTTTGCAAAATCAATCAAGAGCAATGAATTGCGAGAACTAATCCCCATCAATGCAATAAACCCTATCAAAGAGGTTGCCGTTAAAAAAAACGTTTCCGAGGTAAACCAATTGGCTACCCAGTGCCCCACGATCACTCCAATCAGAGAAAGGAATGAGCCAAGCAAAATAATTCCGCTAAGAGCAAAGCTTTTATAGTAAACAACCAAAAGCAAGAAAATCAAAACTAAAGCAGCTATAAAAGCAGCGCCAAGATCCCTGAAAGTATCCAAAGTCACTTTCATCTCTCCGTCCCAACGCAAAAGAAACTTTTCACCCGTTTTTTTATCCGTCAAATGCAAGTCAAACATATATGTCGATATTCCGGGCTCTTTGTTTACCTCATACTCTTTTGCAAAATACGCCATCATTTTTTCTCTTGCATCAAGCAAAGGATAAACCTGCGACACCATGTCTGTTTCTGCAATTACATTGATCATTCGATTGAGATTTTTATGCATAATCATGGGACTTGAGTCCGCTTTTCTAATCGTAACAACCTCACTTAGAGGCACAAGCATTCCTTCTGTATTCATAAGGTTCAAAGAAGAGATCTTGCTTTGCAAAATCTCTTTTTCATCTGATCGCAATTGCTTGCTTTCTTTATCTAATACTAAAAATATAGGTATTTGATCAGGGAAGTCTTTGGCATTTTTATGAGCAATCACCATACCTTCAAATGCAAGATACAAAATATTATTTACCTGCTCAACGCTCAATCCGCTTCTGGCAATCTTCTCTTTATCGGGCACCAATTCATATTTGCTATAGATCTCATCTGCCATCATATCCACATCAACCAATCCCTTCGTTTTTGAAAGAATATCCGCCACATTGGTTGAAATTTTCCTGATTTCATTAAGATTTTCTCCATACACCTCTACAACAATGGATGCCATCGTTGGAGGTCCTGCCGGCTGCTCAATGAATTTAATTGTAGTTTGGGGTACTAATTTTTCGCATTTGTCTTTCACTAAAGGTCTTAGGCGCTGTGTCATTAAAAATGAAGGCTCATCTCTTTGGTGCTTGTCTGTCAAATTCACAGAAATTTCAGCAACATTTTCAGTACCCTTCATGCCTGTTCCTTTTACAAGCCCTGCATAATCAAGCGGGATTCCTTGACCCAAAAAAAGTTCAATATTCATCACTTCTTTCTCTTTTTGCAAAAAATCAACTACACAGCTGCAAACATTTTTTGTCTGCTCAATTGAGCTGCCCGCAGGCGTATCGACATAGACAGAAAACGTATTGTCGCTTTTCCCCGGCAGCATTTTTGCCAAAACCAGTTGCGCAGGAAACATCAACAAAGAACCGAAAAATGCAAAAACAGTTAAAACAATTACGAGCATTTTTTTAGATTTTTTATCTAAAATATTATAAATAAATTGTTCTAGTTTTTTCATTGATCTTCTCCTTTGTTTTCTTGTATTTTATGATGATTGTCTCCTGCTTTTGGTTTTTTAAGAAGCTTTAAACTCAAATAAGGTGTAAAAATATAAGCCACTCCCAGTGACGCAAGCAAAGCAACAGGAACATTATACGGGATAGGCTTCATAAAAGAACCCATCATTCCGCCAACAAATGCCATTGGAACCATCGTTAAAATAATTGCCAAAGTCGCTATATTTGTCGGTGCACCGATCTCATCGGTTGCCTCTATCAGCAATTCATCCATCTCCTTGCTCTCTGCTTCATGGCTGTGTAAATGTCTATGTATATTTTCAATCACAATAATAGCGGCATCTACCAATAATCCCAATGAAAGGAGAAAAGCAAAAAGGGTAATTCTGTTAATCGTTTGTCCCGATAAATAGGCGATAAAAAGAGTAATTGCCAAAATGGCCGGTACTGTAAATGTTACAATCAAAGACTCTCTCCATCCCAGTGCAAATACCAACATAAAAGCAATAATAAAAATAGTAATAATCAAGTGATGCATAAGCTCATTTACTGCTTCATTTGCCCTGTGTCCATAGTTTCTGGTGACCAGATATCCTATTCCCGCATCAGAAAATTCTTTTTCATGCGCCTTGAGTACTTTCACCACATCCTCTGAAACAAAAACGGCATTTGTCCCCGCCAGTTTTGCTACAGTAAGCGTAATCTGCTTTGCTAGAGAAGTTATTTTCGCACCGCCTGCTTCTGTTTTATACAGTATTTTGGCTTCTTTGAAATTTTGAATATCTATGCCCTTGGTTACAGCGGCCACATCTTTAAGGTAAATCGGAGATCCCATATATTGCGCAACAATCACATTGCCTACATCTTCTACGCTCTCAATAGCGTTTTCAACACCAAAAATAACTAATTTCCCTTCATGTGTTCTGCTTTTTACATCAGGCACATCCACAGCAACAGACTGCACCGCTTTCATGATTTGCCCCAAAGACAAATTGTATGCCGAAAGTTTTCCTATGTCCACCTGCACATTGTACTGTGCCTTATGGGCGCCGCTGAGGGTAGTTTTGGCTACATTATCAATGGCATTTAATTTTTGCTGTATATTTCTGACTTTGTTAAAAAGCGTAACATCATCTACTTGCGAGTCCGCCTTGGGATAAAAAGCCACCGTAACGATAGGGATATCGATATCGATATCAAACGGTTTTATCAAAGGCTGCATTACTCCTTTTGGCATCTCATCCATATTTTGCATTACCTTATCATACAGCTTCAGATTTGAGTCTTCTCTGTCTTCTCCTATATAATACATAACATTGACAATCCCTACATTATCCATAGCCATGCCATAAATATGTTCTATTCCGCGAATCTCTCTGAGTTTTCTTTCCAATGGATTAATGATAATATTTTCTATCTCTTTTGGCGATGCCCCCGGCATCGCCACGATCACTGCTCCTCCGGATATAGCAATTTGCGGATCCTCTTCTCTGGGCATGATACTGAGTGCCAAATATCCCATAAGCAAAAGAAAGACACCCAATACAGCCGTCAAAGGATTGCGCAAAAACCCTTTGGCAAGTTTTCCCGCAACATCAGTTACTCGATATTCATTTTTAGCATCCATATTGCTTCCTAACCATTTATCATGACTTTTGCATACATGCCGGGATAAACGGATTGTTCTTGTAAATCGAAAGTCATCTTGATTGTAAATTTATGCGTCATAGGATTGGAGCTTGGAATAATAGAACTGATTTTGCCGATAGTTTTCAATCCGATAGAAGGAATCTCGATAGAAACTTCTTTGCCGAGTTCGATATATTTTAGATCGGTTTCGCTTATCTCTGCGAGGATTTTTAGTTTGCTCAAATCCGTAAGCACCACCGCAGGCATACCCGGTATCGCCATCTCTCCTTCATTGAGTTTTTTGGAGACAATCACTCCTGCATTGGGCGCTTGCACTTTAAGGTAGTTGTACTGATTTAAAACTTCATCTTTTTTAGCCAAAGCCTGCTGGACCTGCTCTTGTGCGATCTTCACCATATCTTGAAGATTTTTTGCTGCAAGCTGCAACGTTTCAAGTTCATACTTTGAAACCATTTTTTTTGCATAAAGCCTTTCATGCCTTGCAAGATTGGTAAGTACATTATTGTATTGATTTGCGTTCATTTGTAAGGCGAGCCTAGCTTGGGATATAGCTAAATCAACCTGTCGTTCTGCCGCTTCTATCTCTATGGAGTCGATTTCATAAAGCAGCTGCCCTTTTTTGACAATTTCGCCTTCGGATACTGCCATATTTTTTACATACCCCATATATCGGCTTGTGATCATTTTTTGATTGTCTGAAATCACACTCCCGCTCAAATTAATCTCCACGGCCTGCACAACCGTTGCCAAGAAGACCAAAGCCGACATTAAAATTATTTTTTTCATACATTCTCTCCTGCATTTAAGATGCTGTTTAATTCAAAAATCTTGGTATTGCGCTCATTTTCAACGGTCAAGAGCTTAAGCAGCATCTCAAGCTCTTTGGATTGCTTCATCAATAAATCCGAAATTGAAACCAATCCCTCTTTATATCGGGCATGATAGTTTTCGTACACTTTTTTTGCAAAACTTAGCTGTTTTTTGTAATTCTTGACATCAGAGGATTTGCTTAAAATTTCGGTTTGTAATTTTTTTACCTGCAAGGCAATACCGCTTTTAGCTAAAGCCACCTGATCTTGCACTTTGAGATAGTTGACCTTTGCTTTTTCGAGATTGGCGGCATCTACTCCTCCGTTAAACAAATTCCATTTAAACTGCACACCAAATGTGTAGGCATCTTTGTCTAAAAATTCATTCCACAATCTATTGTCGGCGCTTCCATATTCTGCAAATGCACCAACCGTAGGAAGGAAATTTGATTTTTCCACATTAAGTGCCATCTGGGTAATTTGCAGTCCCAATAATGCTTTTTGGATATCAATATTGTTTGATTCGATTTCAGCAACATTGATTCGAGGCATAGGCGCCATCTCATCAATTTTTCTTATAGAACTAACTTCCGTATTGAGTAAAAAAGAGAGAAACTGATAGGCCAGATCTTTGTTGAGTTTTGCCTGATTGAGCATACTTTGCGCTTCTGCTTTGCGTGCTTCGACTTCAAGCACATCAATATTTTGTGCATACCCTTCTTTATGCATAGATCTTACGACGTCTTCGAGTTTATCGATATTTTGCATGATCTTTGAAAGATTGTAAATATAGTTTTCAACCAAAGAGATATCATAAAATGCTTTTTTGGTTTGAAATATTTTTTCATTGAGAAGTTTCTGAGTATCATATTGGCTCATACGGTAAAGCGACTGGGTAATACGTCCGTATTCGGTCAATTTGCCGCCGGTATAAAGGGGCAACATGTAGGAGAGTTTGGTTTGGTAGTGATTGCGCGCTTCGGGATAATTTAAACTACTGGGTGGCTTATTGTACATATCTTCACATGCTTGCATATCCCCACCTTGACAATTTCCAAAATTATTCATAAATTCATCTGCACCAAAATCTCCAAAATCTGCTTCACGGCTTTGCAGCTTAAACCCAAATACATTGCCCGCGTCATTGGACCGCATAGCCGATACGGTGGCATCAAGCGTTCCGTAGTTGTGCCCTTTGGCCGCTTTGGCTTCATACATTTTCATTTGGGATTCAAACTGTGAGATTTTCAACTCCAGGTTGTTCTTTTTTAGCATGTCCAGCGCCTGCTGTAAACTTAAATGTTCCATACCGGCAAAAAGCGGTATCGCAAGCAAAAAGATCAAATACCTTTTCATTCAACACTCCCTTATGGTTTCAGATTGGTCGCAGCATAAATAAAACCATTTTCCTATGCCGGATAAAACACTATACAAGAAGAGAATTATATCGAAGAAAATATATTGTGTTAATTAAGGAAAGCAAGAATGATAAGTATTTTAGATAAAACAATCGAGCGGACGTCTCCGCCGATCTCTTTAAAGTGTCGCATGCGCAACGCTGATGCACGCCTTCAAAGCAGAAAGTTCTTCCAGAACTTTTTTGCTGACTTTTCCGTCAACTCGTACAACAGCAAGGGCTTGCTTCTTGGTATCTCTTCCCAATCTAAAATCAGAAATATTAAGACCGTTTTGTGCCAAAATTCTACCGACATCGCCGATAACTCCGGGAGTATCTGTATTTCTAAAGAAAATCATAGTTCCTTTTGGCTCAACATCCAAATCATAATCATCAATTTCAACAATACGCTGTACACTTCCATCAAATACAGTACCCGCTATACTGATAGTGCCCTGTTCTGTGGTCAATTTAATGATGACAATGTTGGTAAATCCGCTGGTGTTGGGTTTAATCTCTTTGCTGATCGATATTCCGCGCTCGGCCGCAACGAATTCAGCATTAACGTAATTAACTTGGTCTGCCAGAGATTCTGTCAGTACACCCACTGTGGCAAATGTACCCATAGATTCAATATACTCTGCAATCTCACCTTTTGCCATTACCTTAATAGATTTTACAGCACTTTTTTTCACTTGTGCTGATAAGTGACCCATTTTTTGTATAAGTTCAAGATATGGTCTTACAAAATCAGGTAATTCATTTTCTTTGATCGGCAAATTCAGCGCATTCGGATAAGCAATCCCTTTTGCAGAAGCTATTGCATTTTCTGCCGCTTGTATTGCAATATTTTCTTGCGATTCTTTAGTATTTGCACCCAAGTGAGGCGTCACTGTCACATTATTTAAATCCAATAACGGATGATCTATGGCAGGCTCTTTGTCAAATACATCAATCCCGGCCATTGCAATTTTTTTAGATTTAAGTCCTTCAAGAAGAGCTTCTTCGTTATAAAGACCGCCTCTTGCACAGTTGATAAGAATTACGCCGTCTTTCATTTTGGCAATCTCTTCTTTTCCGATCATGCCAATGGTCTCTTCGGTTTTTGGTGTGTGTATCGTAATGATATCGCACGCCAAAATATCATCAAAATTTTTAGTGTACACAATATCTTCGTTTGTCACTTTAGACGAATCGATATAGGGATCATAGGCAATCACATCCATTTCAAAGGCTTTAGCTCTTTTTCCGACGCGTGATCCTATGTTTCCAAATCCTATAATACCAAGCTTTTTATCTTTGAGTTCAGTACCATACCAATCTTGTCTTCTCCATATACGGTCAATTTTGAGATTATTGTGTGCGTAAGGAAATGTTCTCACGCACGAAAGCATATGTGTCATCGTAAGTTCCACTGCAGCGATAGTATTTGCCGTAGGAACATTCATCACAACGATTCCTCTTTTACTGCATCCGTCAATGTCAACATTATCAACACCTACGCCTGCTCTTACTACAGCTTTTATTTTAGCTGCGTGCGTAAGAAAAAACTCATCCACATCTGTGGATGAACGTGTAATTGCCACATCGGCAAGAGGAAGTATCTGCGTTACCAACTTGTCTTTGGGTTCATCTGCTGCATTGATCATTTCAATATCAGCATCACCACTTAAAATATCTAATCCTTTCTGATGGATATGATCACAAACAACAATAGTAATCTTTGACATGGTATCGCCTCTTATTTTTTAAATTGTTCTTTAAATGCATCACCCAATGTCATGCTGTCGTCTTGATCCATATTGAGCTGCTCCATGGCCTCTCTTTCTTCTTGGCGCTCTAATCTTTTTACGGAAACTCTGATTTTATCGTTATTTGCGTCAATAAAACTTATCACACCCTTAATCTCTTGTCCTTTTTCAATTTCATCAAATTTAAGCGGATGAAGATCTTCTGTTCTTATGAGCGCATCTATATTGTCTTGAAGAGAAATAAATACGCCAAACTCTTTTTTATCTTTTACGATACCCGTTACAATAGATCCTATTTTATGCGTTTGGGCAAATGCTTTTATAGGTGAAGTCTCTAATGCTTTTTTGCTCAGAGAAATCTTCCCTGCGTCCTTATCTATCTTAATAATTTTTACCTCAACCTCATCACCGACCTTAAGAGTTGATTTTGCATTTTGAGCCTTATCCCATGAGATTTCTTGATTATGCAATAATCCTTCTACCGTCCCTACTTTTACAAAAGCGCCGAAGTCAGTAATAGAAGTTACAAAGCCTTTTACAACATCGCCCAATTTATATTCGGAGGCAAAGGCGTCCATTGGTTTAGGAAGAAGGTTTTTAAGACTTACTCTCAGCCTTCTGCCTTCTTTGTCAATTTCAATTACCTCTACGTTGATCTCTTGACCATTTACAAGATAATCTTTGGGATGTTTTACATTTTTATCCCATGAAATTTCAGAAACATGCAAGAATGCCTCAAGATCTTCACCCAAATCTACAAACACGCCATACGGTTCAATATTGCTTACTGTTGCTGTTACGGTATCGCCTACGCCGATAATCGAATCGATATCTGACCAAGGATCAAGGTTTGCGTCTTTGATGGAAAGAGAAAGATGTTTTTTCTTTTTATCGTAGTCAAGCGCAATAACGTGAACCTCATCGCCTTCCTGAAAATATTTAGACGGATTTACGGGACCTTTGTGTGAAATTTGAGAATAATGGACAAGACCGTCCATGCCTCCCACGTCTACAAACATACCATAACTGGTAATTTTTTTGATGGTGCCGACAACCGGTTCTTTGTTTTCAAGAAGTGCTGAAACGATTTCATCATTTTTACTTTTATCTCGCTCAATCAATTCTTTTCTGGAAACAACAACTGAACCTTTTTCTTTGTCTACTTTTACGATAACAGCTTTTACTTTTTTGCCCATAGGATCAGTTTTAGAAGAGAGATAAGAAAGTGTGCGCGGCATAAAGAATTCCAGTCCGTCGCAATCTACAACATAACCGCCTTTATTTTTTTTGGTTATTGTGCCTTCAATGATATATTCTTGCTCATCATCATACTCAGAAATAAATTCATTTAGTGCTACTCTGTTTTGTGCCATAGTATGAGATATTTTGCCTCTTCCCAATGTTACCACACTAATACTATCGCCCTCTTTGAACGTAAGATTCCCTACTTTATCTTTTAATTCGCAAAGCGGAAGACTCGCGTCTCTGCCGCCTCCAATATCTACGATTGCTTGGTCTTCTTTTTCATCTATTCTAACAATAGTACCTGTCACTAAATCATTTTTTGATTCTGATTTTTTAAACGACTCCTCAAGCATCGCTTCAAAATCTACATCTTCTATTTCGATATCTTCGAACTTCATACCTATCCTTATGTGTGCCTAATTTTACGTTATTATACTATTTTTTATTTAAATTACTTAATCTTCTATTTTTTTCATCGATTTAATCTTATCGATTACATTCTGGACAACCCAATCGGGAGTTGAGGCCCCCGCAGAAATACCGCAAAGTTCTTTATTTTCAAACCAGGATTTATCCAGCTCCTGCTCATTCTCCACAAGATAGCTGCTATGGCAATACGTTTTGCAAATAGAATGAAGCTGTTTGGTATTGGAAGAGTGTTTGCCGCCTATTACAATCATGATATCGGCTTTTTTAGCCAACTCGGCGGCTGCATCTTGATTTTCAAATGTAGCATTACAGATAGTATTAAATACCCTGACTTCTTTATGATTTAAAATTAGCGCATTAACAATTTTGAAAAAATCTTCCGGCTTTCTTGTTGTCTGGGCTACCAAAGCCACTTTGCCTAAAATCGGCAATCCTTCAAGGTCTTTTTCATCAAGGACGACAAAGGCATTGCGCTGATCTTGTGCATAGCTGACTACGCCTTTGATTTCAGGATGATTTTGATCCCCGAAAATCACAATGCTGTATCCTTTTCGGCTCATCTTTTCAACAATTTTCTGAGGCGTTGTTACATAAGGGCATGTAGCATCTATGATGGTATTTTTTTGTGCTTTAAGCTGAGCCAATTCATGCTTTGGAATGCCATGTGTACGAATCACCACTGCATCATCGGGATTGATTTCATCAAATTTTTCTGCCAATCCAATCTGAAATCCTTTTTTAAGACGATCAATCTCATCCTTATTGTGAATGAGCGGACCATAAGTCTTGCTTCCCTTGTATTCTTCTGCGATTTTAATGGCTCTTTTTACACCAAAACAAAACCCATAACTGGATGCCAATTGAATCTTCATAGGCTTACCTTTGTTATTTGGGAAAGAATAGCAAAGAAATTAGGGAAAGAAGTATCTATGCATGCAATATCTTCTATCGCCATACCGTCCAATAACCCTGCAATTGCAAAACTCATGGCTATTCGGTGGTCTCCGCAACTGTTTATTTTTGCTCTATGAATTTTTCCGCCTACGATCTCATATCCGTCTTCATATTCAACTGTTTCGATTCCGCACGCATTGAGTCCGTTTAGTACCGAAGAGATACGATCGCTCTCTTTGACCCGCAGCTCATGCGCATTGTGTACACGGCTTATACCTTTTGCACTGGCCATAGCAATAGCAAGCGCAGGAAGCTCATCTATCAACCATGCAATATGATTTTCAATATCAATGGCCTCTAATTTGCCATTGTAACTTACGTGAATATCGCCAATCGGTTCATAAATATTTTCTCGAACCGCATATATTATTTCTGCCCCCATGCGTTCCAGTGCCTTATAGGCTTCGATTCGTGTAGGATTGAGTGTTACATTTTTGATTGTCACAGAAGCATCCGGCGTAATTGCTGCAGCCACGGCAAAGAAAAATCCGCTGGAAGGATCAGCCGGGACAGTCATATTTAAAGGATTTAAAGGTGTCTTTATCGGAGAAATCTCTATCCATCCGTCTTTTTGCAATACAATACTTGCGCCCATACCCTGAAGCATGCGCTCCGTATGGTCGCGGCTAAGCAACGCCTCTTTATAATAGCTTTTTCCATCCGCTCCCAGTGCAGCAAGAATAAGTGCGGATTTAACCTGTGCAGAATCTACAGGAGATTCGTAGCGAAAAGGTCTCAAGGCCTGTCCCCTGATACAAAGTGGGGCCAAATTGCCATTTTCTCTCCCGTCTATCTTGCCTCCCACTTCACGCAAAGGTTTGACGACTCGGCTCATAGGACGGTGGCGCAGGTACTTATCCCCCGTAAGAACAAAATTACCCTTTACTCCCGCAAGCAAACCACAATACAATCGCATACCCGTTCCAGCATTTCCGCAATCAAGAACATCGTCAGGTTCAGCGAGTTTTGCAGGCGGCGCAATAACTACATCCGATCCTTCCCTTTGTACATGTGCCCCCAGCTGTGATGCTATTTTTAAAGAGTTCAGTGTATCTTCGCCCAAAAGAAAATTACGTATGTGCGAAGGCTTGTCGCTCAATAAAGAAAATATAGCACATCGATGAGAGATTGACTTGTCTGCTGCGATATCATCACACACCAGCTTAAATGTTTTTTGTATTGGTGCTATATGTGCTACTTTCATCTCAGTTCTGCCTTACATTCTTTTTTAAGAATTTCCATAATCTGGGTAATAACAGTTTCTATCTCACTCTCTTGAAGTGTTTTTTCCATCGATTGGATAAAGAAACGCATTGTTAAACTTTTTTTATCACCCAGCTTTTCATCCTCGTAGATATCAACCGGATAGATATCTTTAAGCAGTGGCAACACTAAAGAGCGAAGCACTTTAGCCACTTCATAATAAGAAATTTGTTTATCTATCACGACGCTTAAGTCTTTATATACCCCTTGAAATTTAGAAATTGATTTGGCATTTATGTGCTTGGGCATCAATGCGTCAAAATCCAATTCTGCAAAAAAAGTATCGGGAATGCCGTAGCTTTGCTGTACGCTAGGATGCAATTTACCTAAAAATCCGCATACTTTTCCATTCACCAGAATGTCTGCAGATTGATATGGATGCAATAAGCCGTTTTTATATGTGCAAGGCATTAGTTCAAAAACACCAATCACAGCTCCTACTTTTTGTACAAAAGAAGTAAAATCAATCATTTTTGGTTTTCCGCTATTGCTGACATTTTCATTGCTTATTTGACCGGAAAAAACAAAAGAAAGAACCTCTTTTTGTTCGCGTCTGCTTCCAAAAACATAGCCTATTTCAAAAAGAGGAATAGATTTTTTAGTATAGTTCACATTGCGTTTTACCGCATTAAGAAGATTTATTAAAATTGTACTTCTTAGGGTATTTAACTCTTCAACAATAGGATTTGAAAGATCCAGTCTTTCTTCTACCGTAGAAAAACCATAACATTCCAATGCGGATTTTTCACCAAATACATAAGAAACGTTTTCATAAAATCCAACACTGACCGCACGGTTTCTTAGTGATTTTTTTATTTCATATTTATTGGATGTGCTGTTTAGGCGATTTCTTTCAAAAAATGCCAATGGTTTTGCTTGTATATTGTTAATTCCTATGATACGCACTATCTCTTCTGCAATATCTTGAATATTGGTAATATCATGCCTAAAGAGCGGCACCTCGGCTGTAATCAAATGATCCCCTATAACATTGATTTCAAAGCCCAAATGCCTTAAAATAGTAATCATTTTGTTGGTTTCTACTTTTTGTCCTACAATTTGGCAAATTTCATCTGCGGTGACACGAAGGATCGTTTTTTCATGCTCGGCGTCTACATCCAAAGATCCTTCGTAACAATTAATTTCACTATATTGATCCATCAAAAAAGCTAAGTACATAAGGCCAAAAGAAAGATCAGGATTGCTTCCTCTTGAAGTTTTATAGTAGAGTTCATCTTTGGCCAAAGAACCCGCAAAAACAGCTTCAACGAGAATATCGGGATTTATATAGCTAGCCTCAAAAAGAATTTGTCTGGTTGCGTCATTGGCTATACATTTTTTCTCTTGACTGACACCCACAATACTCAAAGGCATCCCATTGCTACTTATTTCAATAATACCTTTTTTAACAGCTACGGGCCTAACAACTATCTTGTCTGTTTCATTGCGAAAACAAGCACTGTCATAAGCGCGCAATATTACTCCGGTTGCATGTGTTGCATATGCAACCATCCCCCCTATAATGCCTTGCGCTTCTATCCCGACCAAAGCTAAACGCAACTGCACAATAAAGCTATTTTTTTTTGTTTCTACGGTAGCCAGCTTATACCTCAGGTTTGCCTCCATTATACCATCGGTATGAATCTCTGCTTCCCTGGCAATACCAAGCTTCATCTTCTCTTCTTGTTTATAACTAAAAGATTTCAATTCTTTATCCAATGCAACGCTTAAATCTCTTGCTACGCCATAAACGCTCAAGCAATCACCTCTATTTGCAGTCAACTCAAGTTCAATAATCGTATCTGCCATTTTTTCATACGCACCGAGTTCATTTCCTGCTTCAAGCTTGCCGATACTTTCATCAAGAATCATGATCCCTTCGCCCAGAGAAGGCAATCCAAGCTCTGAAGCAGAACATACCATTCCTTCACTCTCTACGCCTCTAAGCTTGGCATGTTTAATATTGAAATCACCCGGCAAGACTGCTCCTATCATTGCCACTGCGACATATTCTGCATTGATCACATTTGCAGCTCCGCACACAATCTGCCTAATCCCCAAACCTACATCTATCTGGCAAACATTAAGCTTATCTGCATCCGGATGCTTTTCACAAGAAAGAATTCGTCCTATAACTACTTTTTGGGGTATTTCAATAGATTTCATACTCTCTACTTCAAGCCCAATTGCATTGAATGTTTCATAGAGTTTATCGTTTGATATGTCACTTAGATCAATAAATTCATTTAACCAACTTCTTGTCACTCTCATCTAAACTGCTCCAACAAACGAATATCTCCCTCAAATAGCGATCTTAAATCAGGTATTTTATGCATCAGCATTGCGAAACGCTCCACTCCAAGACCAAATGCATAACCGCTGACATCTTCATAGCCGACTGCCTTAAATACATTAGGATCTACAATCCCGCATCCAAGAACTTCAAGCCAGCCTGTTCCCGAACATACTCTGCAACCTTTGCCTTCGCAAAAAATACAAGAGATATCCACTTCTGCCGAAGGTTCAGTAAATGGGAAAAAGCTTGGTCTAAAACGCACCTTGACATCTCCAAACATATAGCGCAAAAAGTCTATTAAGATAGATTTTAGATTTGCGAAACTTACCTTTCCCTTCTCTTCCACAACAAGCCCCTCCACCTGATGAAACATCGGTGTATGCGTAAGATCATAATCTCTGCGAAACACTGCACCCGGGGCAATCATCCTAATGGGGGGCTTGGTTGACATCATTGTGCGTATCTGAACAGGAGAAGTATGAGTACGCAAAAGCCCGCCGTCGTTAAAGTAGAAAGTATCTTGCATATCTCTCGCAGGATGGTATTTCGGAAGATTAAGAGCCTCAAAGTTATGAAAATCATCTTCAATCATTGGTCCGCTCTCAACGGCAAAGTTTAAGGCTACAAAATAGTCAATAATCCTATCCATTGTCTCTGCAACCGGATGCAAAGCACCCTTCGCAGAAAGTGTACTATAAAGTGAAACATCAATGGCTTCACTTTGAAGTATGCTTTCTATCTCTTTTACCTTCAGTATTTGATATTGGATATCAAAAGCGGTCTGTAGGGCTGCTTTATTTTCATTCAACTCTTCTGCAAATGCTTTTTTCTCGGGACCCGGAACATCTTTAAGCTTAGCAAACTCTGCGGCTAACAGTCCCTTTTTGCCAAATAATTCAATACGCACTTTTTCCAATCCCTCAAGCGAATCTGCTTGAATGATTTTTTCTTTTAAATTTTTCATTTCACTCCATTTGTCAAAACACCCACAACGCAAAGCTCTGCACACTATGCTGATACCAATCCGCTTCAGCAGCAGGTCTATACGCCCAGTCATGCTCTAAAAACTATGTTTTTATCGTATCGTTTTTATTTCTCTATGATGGATGTGATTTTATCCAAAACTAACTAATAGTGGGATTTATTGATATATATGTGTGTTATAATTCCATAAAAGTAGTAAAATAAAGGTTATATTTATGTGTATATTTTGTAAAATTGTTAACAAAGAAATCCCCAATAATACAGTACATGAGAATGAGCACTTTTTAGCATTTCATGATCTCTATCCCAAGGCGCCTGTGCATATCCTTATCATCCCCAAACAACATGTAGATTGTTTTCAAGAGGCCAGTGCTGAAATGATGGGGGGATTAACGATTTTTATTCAAGAAGTTGCTACAAAAGTCGGCATAGACGAAACAGGATATAGGCTCATCACCAATAATGGACAAGATGGAGGGCAGGAGGTCTTTCATCTTCATTTTCATCTGTTGGGCGGAGGGCAACTTACATGGGATCATTCCCACGAAGATGCACACAACTTCATTTAAAATATGCATTTTACATGGAAACAGAAACAAAGAATGAATGATTGCTTTTACTCTCATAATGCAATCATCTGTGCAAACCAAAGAAAACTAAAAAAACCAATAATATCGACTAAGGTTATCACAACAACAGAGCTGGCAACAGCTGGGTCAAACCTCATTTTTTTAAGAAGAAGAGGGACTGATACTCCCAGGAAACCGGCCAATAAAAAGCTTACAAACATAGATAAGCCGATTGAAAGAGAAACATATTGATTTTTAAACCAAAATTGGGTAACGATGGCACTAAGTATGCCAAACAGTATTCCGTTTACGGCGGCCATTTTTAACTCTTTGATAAAGACGGGACGAAGTTTATGAAGATTGATCTCTCCTAATGCCATTTGTCGGATAACTACTGTCATCGTTTGTACAGAAGCCGTACCTGCCATATTGGCCACTATCGGCATGAGAACTGCTAAGGCAACGATTGTTAAAAGTATCTCTTCAAATACGCCTATCACCATTGAAGCAACTATTGCGTTTACCAGGTTGATAGCAAGCCAAATCGATCTTGCTCTTCCTGTTTTTGAAAAACTCTCAAGAATATGTTCTTTTTCGCTTAATTTATTAAGGTTGTAGATCTGTTTTGTTGCCCTTTTCTGCATAGCAGCCGCGGCATCATCGTGGGTAATCTGACCCAGCAGATAACCCTTCTCGTCAACAACAGCTATACTTGCAAGGCTATACTTCACCATCATATTGATCGTTTTATTGATAGAATCATAAGGCATTACACTATAAGATATAGGAAATTTGTTTATAATCTCAGAAAATACACCGTCTGTTTTTTCCAAAAGAAGATCATCGATGCAAATAGCTTTTATAAACCTGCCTCTGCTGTCAGTCACATATACACTTTGAACTGTACCAATGCCCTGCTCTTTGAGCTTCGCTAAGATCTTTATGGCTTGATCTACAGTTTTATCGCTCGAAACTTTAAAAATCTCAGTTTGCATTAAAGAGCCGGCTTCGCTACTGCGATAGTAGGTAAGCTGCTTGATCGTTTCTTGTGTTCGATGTTTTAAAAAAGTAAATAATGTATCGCTCTTCTGACGATCGGTTTTGCTGACAGATTGGTACAAATCAGTAGCATCATCGCTATCTAACACTTCAATTATCTGCGCCAAGTATGCTGCATCATGCTCTTTGATAAAATCAATCTGAAATGGTAATGGAAGCTCTATGAGAGTTGCAGCTCTCTTTTCAAGAGGAAGCAGTTCAAGGTAAGCAAAAAATTTTTCCTCATCTTCATGCTTAATCACTTTCAGATAGTCTGCTAGATCCGCATTATTAACATGTTTGTTGGCCCGCATACCATTTTTTAATTTTTCAAGATAAAAATCTATTGATTTGTTGTCCAAAACAAAATTCCTCAATTTTATAAAAATTATTTATCTTAGATACATATTATTTATGAAAATAAGAAGCAAAAACCGTCTACAAACTTTTTTACCTACTGCTTATATCTTTAGCCTTGTGTAAGTAGCCAGGCCTTTAAGTCCTTTATCTGATCCAAAGTTCTCATTGTAGCAGTACCCCCTTCTGAATGACGAGCATTCATTGAGGCTCGATTATCAAGCAGCATCATTACATTTTCACCTATGCGCTTATCAATGCTTTGCAAATCAGACAAACTGAGTTCAGAAATATCCAATTTTTTCTCTTCTGCCAAATTTACGACATTGCCCGTAATATGATATGCGTCGCGGAAAGGAAGTCCTGCCTCTCTTACAAGATAATCCGCCAAATCTGTAGCGCTCAGATGCCCTACCATGCAAGCTTTCTCCATCTGCTCTTTGTTGACCTTCATCTCCGCAATCATCTCATCGAGTACACGAAGAGACAAAATGGCCGTACGTACAGAGTCAAAAACACCCTCTTTATCTTCTTGCATATCCTTATTGTATGCAAGAGGCAATCCTTTCATTACTGTGAGCAATCCCACAAGATTGCCGTTAACGCGTCCTGTTTTCCCTCTTAATAATTCAGGAATATCCGGATTTTTCTTCTGTGGCATAATAGAGCTTCCTGTTGCGTGGCGATCACTCAGTGTTACCCATCTAAATTCACTTGCACTCCACAAAATCAATTCTTCACTTAAGCGGCTTATATGCATCATCATCGTTGCAATATTAAAGAGGATCTCCAAAGCAAAATCTCGGTCGCTTACCGTATCAAGACAGTTGAGCGTCGGCGCACGAAAACCCAGTTTTTCAGCCGTAATCTTTCTGTCGATTGGATGTGGTGTGCCTGCCAGTGCCGCACATCCAATCGGACTATAGTTGTTCCGCTCATACGAACTTATAAAACGCTCATAATCACGTCTGAACATACTCGCATACGCTATCATATGATACCCAAAATTAATAGGCTGTGCATGCTGGAGATGCGTCATGCCTGGAAGCAATGTTTCGGTATGCTCTTGGGCAACCTTGATCAATGTAGTAATGTTTTTCAAAAGAAATTCCGCAATCTCTTTCGTGCTTCGCTGCACGTAAAGCCTAAAGTCCAATGCCACCTGGTCATTTCGGCTTCTTGCAGTATGCAGACGCTTGCCTGCATCTCCTATCTTCTGCGTCAAACGCCCTTCTACGGCCATATGAATATCTTCATCCTCACCATCTAGAGTAAAAATACCGGACTCTATTTCTTTAAGTATCTCAACAAGTCCCGTTTCGATCTGACCATAGTCTTCTTGAGAGATGATTCCCTGCTGGGCAAGCATAAACGCGTGCGCCTTTGAGCCTTCGATATCTTCACGATAAAGCATTTTGTCAAAAGGAAGAGAATTGTTAAGATCCTGTAGCAACTGAGAGCTTTTTCCTGAGATTCTCGCAGAAGCAATTTTTTTAGACATGGTTATCTCCTCAATATGATATCATTGAAAGTATTTTAGCGTAAAGTAAGTTTGCATCTATTGAAAGAAAAATGAATAAAAAAGCAGAAAAAGTCTTAAAAAACACATTCTAAAAGACGTTCCCAAAAGCACAAACAAGGAAGGATTACAATTTGGACAAGGAGTAAAACTCCGAAGAAATCGCCTTTTCTAATGACAGTATAACAAGTGAGAGTAAATCAATGATTAACTGACGGATAATTAAAAGTAAAAGCGTGAGGCGTGAGGCAATCCATAAGCTGTAAACCGCATTTGCTGACTTTAAATTCGTTTTATACTTTGTGCAAGCAAAGAAGAAAAGGAACGGATGAAATTAGAAATTAGAAGCGAGGAATTAAAAATTAAAAGTTGTTGATTTTTGGCTGTAAATTGCCAATAACAAATCTCTAATAATTAAACAATGATAAAAATGGATGGATTTAAAAAGAAAGAATATAAACTCAATGTGGCAGCGACCTACATTCCCACAGACGTAGCCTGCAG
>KB228775.1_pt11 | contig 35653 bp, 41 predicted proteins | sample 524768 | NCBI WGS metagenome assembly AMQJ01 (sample SAMN00998488, study PRJNA167727) | sediment metagenome | isolation source: subsurface aquifer sediment | place: USA: Rifle, Colorado | collected Aug-2009
TCGCTGGTTCGAATCCAGCATTCGGAGCCACATTAAAATCCCTATAATAGGGGCTTTATAACACTTTTCATAATCACTTTAAGCTTTCTCAAAAATCAATTTAGTAACCCATTAGTAACCATAAAATAAACAAATATTTAGAGATTATAGGTTTAAAATATAAAACTTTACCAATTCCGATAGTAAAACACTTGTATTAGCTACAGAATAATAATTTATACTCTATGACATTTATAGCACTTGTTCTATAATCGCATAAGTTATCTAAATCATTTAAATGAAGAAAAAAAGAGAGGCTTAAAACCTCTCAAATTCACTTTGTACTTTTTCAGATGTGAACCGAATATGACTGTCTATATAATTTGTATATATTTCAAATTCATCACTTTCGTATTCAAATAGCTCTTTATTAGAATCAATAAACTTGTAAGCTATTTGTGATAAAGATTCATAGATAAAATAGTTGATATTGCAGTCAAACTCTTTTCAAAAGTTCATCTCTACATTTTCATAAATTTCATCAAAATCTAGTTTATGCTCTTCAATAAGATTAACTAAAAATTCAACATCTAAATATCAAGCTCATAATAGATTTCTTGATAAATCAACTAAAATATTTTTGTTCATAATCACAAAAATTAAAAAATAAAGTGATTTTCGTTAAAAAAATAACAATAAAAAAATCAAGGTGGAGACTTTGTACTACCTTGATTTTTGATATTTTATTTTTTAGAATTAATCAGTTTATTTTGAATGTTACTAACGATGAGTTTACTGTATTAGATTAATAAATGTACTTTCTAAAAAGTAAAAACCTTTGCATAATTTTTTCAATCTTTCCTATAAATAAAAAGTGTTTCTACTGGAAAATGGAATTTAGAAATATCTTCATATTCAATTTCTTCAATATTCACGGTTCCCCCTGTGATAAGAATTCCCCTAATGTCTGTTGCCTTGTCTATAGCTAATGTTTTTGTAAATTTACCACCACTTTCATCTGTTGATTTCATTTCTAAATCATAATCATCTTCTTTACCAATACTTTTTCAATCTACAAATATTTCTATAGAACAATTTAACAAATTTATTTCTTCATATCAGTTGTTGCTGTTAATTTCAATAAAATGCATAACATCTTTATCTTCATGTAACATAAAATATTTCACTATTTCTGCTTTGATTCAATCTTTAGATTTTTGAGCTTCTGCCTTTGATTTTAAATCAGCAATGGCATTATTTGTCTTATCTATAGATCAAGAAGATAAAGCATTAGCTTTTTCATGAGCTATATTATGACTTTCAGAAAGTCAATTTCAAGTATGGGTAGTATTCATAATATATAAAGTGATTAAATAAAATATATAGTTACATATTAATACACTCTTATTTTCTCACACTTTTTAATTTATTGCAAATTTTTTATCATTTTTATTAAGCTTCTTACAAATATGATTATCATTTGGAATACAAATAAGGTACAATTATTGAGATGTTAATAATGGATAATAGGATATTATGAATGAGTTTATTAGGTAGAGAACAAGAAGTAAATTTGATTACAAATAAAATCGATGCCAACAATATACTTATAATTACAGGAGTATCAGGGGTTGGTAAAAGTGAAATTGTAAAACATATATTTGAAAAGTGTAAATATAAGCCTTTAATATTCTCATATCCAATCAATCCTTCTTCTAAAACATTAAAAGTTTTTTTTAATTCTATAACTAATTACATAATGCAAGAAAATAACAATATTTGGAACAGATTTATCAATCATTTTGCTTTCAATAAAACAGAAGTAACTAAATTTAAAACTAATTTTAGTGAATCTGATTTTTCAGTAGAAAGCTTATCTCATCTTACAATAGAAAAAAAGAATCAAAATATATCAATAAAAACATCTCTTTTTAGCTTAAATTTGAAAAAATCAAAAATTATCTTGAATGGTAGCGATTATATTGTTTTTTTTAAAAAATTTTGGGAACTCATCGAAAAAAACCAATACAATGTTTTATATATCTCAAATGTAGAATTAATAACTAATAAAGATGATTTCGAGGTTATTAAGGCTTTAATGCAATTTTTACCAAAACATATAAAAATTGTATTTTCTATTGGTACCCTCAATAATAATTTTAATGATGTCAAAGATGAATTAATTAATATTATCAAAGACAATAATTTAAAATATCATGAGCAGTTGATAGATACTCTTAATGAAAAACAATCATTAGATTTTTTTAACCACTATAAAGAAGAATATAATCTCAAAGATCATAATTTTCTTATTAATAAGGGAATTCCCCTATTAATATTAATGCAATCAAACTCATACCAAACAAGTTATAATTATGATGATTATTTTGATAAACATTTAATCAAAAAAGATGTCCTTAATTTTATAATACTATTAACAATTCTTTATGAAGTTATGAATGATTTTGAAGAAATATTGAAAATAGCAAGAAATCTTGATATACCTTTAGAAAAAATACAAATTGACAATCTATATTTAATTCATAGTAATGAAAATGTTTTAGAATTAAAACATCCATTATTTTGTTATCAAATCTCTCGCAATTATCACAATGAAATATTAAAGCAATTGACAATCCTATTGGACTATTTATCCAAAAATAATAATTTACATCTATACTATTTTTTAAAACTCAAATACCTAAAAAATTATGATTATACTTTAACACGAGAAGAACAATTAGCTTTTATTAATATGCTAATCGACCTATTAATAAAATTCGATTTTAAAAGAATATCCAGCTTTTTTTCTTTCAAAGAAAATTATTTTAAATCTTTTTTTTCTGAATATCAATCAATTATTAATTTATTAGAAATTCAATACAATATTTATTATTTTAGGCTTAAAGAATCTAATTTTTTCAATTTTAACAATACAGTAATTCAATTACTTTCCAACATTTTGTACTTACAATATGCTTATCATTTGGATGATTTTCAAAAGGTTTTAGATGAAGCAAATATGATTAGAAATAAACTTAAAGGAAGAATTTATGTATTAGAAGATAAAGATTTAATAGATTATTGTTCAATTATTATTTCTGCTCTTGAATGTGTTAGTATGATAGCTTTAGGAGATTATAATAAAGCAAAAAATAAATTGACTTTAGCATATATAGAATCAAAGAATACTAGTGGCTATGAATCTATTAGTGATTATCTTGGTAATCTAATTCCTTTTCTTGAAGGATTTGCAATAGCAAGAGAAAATCCTTTTTTTAATGATACTAGTAAAATAACAAATGAATATACTAAGACTAAGAGACTACATAATATTTGTGCTGTTAATTTATATACTAATTTTAGGAATAAAACATTAGAAAAGGAAATTAATCAGGTTATTGGCTCTTTTACAAAAATAAACTCTTTTGAAATCAGTTATTCGTATAATAATCTATTAGTCTTTAATATACTGAATAATAAACAAAAAAACATTGATAGTATAATCGAATTAATTGATAAACTGACTTTTGAATCCTATGATAGGATTAGTTTTTATAATAATGCTATTGTTGCCAATATGATTATTAAGAATATGGAAAAAGCAAAAGGATTTTTCACAAAAGCACTTAATTTAATTAGAGAAGAAAATTTTACAGATAAGAGCTTCTTAGCTAAAATATATTTAAATGGTTCAATTTTATTTAACATATTAGACGATAAAGAGTCTATGAATAGATACTTGTCTTTAATCGATTTAAGTCAAGATTATGATGACTATATTTTAATAAATGAAAAAATATCACATATTAAAAATAATAAGGTAGATCAGAATAATTTTAAATATACTGATAATTCAGATATGAGATATAGATTTATTTACTGGCTTCAAATTATTCATTTTTGGGATTTTGATATTCCAGTATTAAATAAAAAAATAATGCAATATTTATTGGATAAAATACCTATTCAGTGATTTTAAAATTGCATCTTCCAAAGTAAGGTCATATATGTCTTTTATGTACCGCCTAAATCTTTCTCCAATGATAAATGGTGCAGTATTGATTTCTAAAAAATATAATTGATTATTATCTGTTATTTTAATATCTACAGAAAAATAATCTTCAATTCTAAGATAAACAATGAGTTTTTTCATATAAATTGTAATCTTATTTATTATGTTAACATCTTCTACAAGCTTGAAATATTCTGTGACATCTTTAGAATTTTCTGTTAAAAACTCTAATGGATCGCCATTTTTATCAATCTTAGTTACATAATAGATACCAAGTTTATTTTCAATATCATTTATTCTATTGTAGACAGGTATTTCTTCATTACTTACATCTAGATAACTAATCCTTATATCTTTTCCTGCAATGAATTCTTGAATTAAAACAGAAGAAGAATATTCTTTATATAAATTATTTGCAATATCAATAGCTTTTTCAACTGAAAAACATTTTGATTCATCTTTAATACCAATATTATTATCTAAGTTATTAGGTTTAACAAAGTATTCATTCTTTGAAGATAGCTTTTTAATTTCTTTATAATCTGTATTTCCATTATAAAACAAAAATGTATTTGGAGTTGGTATTGTGAGACCTTTGCAGATTAAATAAAATTTATATTTATCACAAGATAAGTATTGTGAGTGTGTCTCACTTCCATAAAAATTATAGTCTAAAAGTTTTGCATAAGATGGAATATATGAACCTTTATAAATACCTGTACCATCTGTGATATTCCAAAATAATATTTTATCAGTATTGTTTATAGTTTTATTAAATGACGATAAATCATTAATCTCAATCAATTCTATATTAAAATCATAATCATTGTTTTCTTTTAAATGCTTAGCAAGAAGCTTTATACTATTGTAATCTAGAAGGAAAGTAGACATTTTATTTAAAATTTCTTTTTTAAATTCGTTAGATAATTTATTTATCCAATTTTGTCTAGCCTCAAAAAAAATATATACTTTATTCATTCATAATATCCTATTATCCATTATTCAACTACAAAATTAAAATTCCTTCTTGGGTGCTTCGTATTCAATATTTTCTTTTGCTGTTTCATATTAACTTTAGTATAAATTTGAGTGGTAGAGATGGATGAATGCCCTAGCATATGTTGAATATATCTTATATCAACCCCCTCTTCTAAAAGTAAAGTTGCGAAACTATGTCTAAACATATGTGGAGTTATATGCTTTTCAATACCTGATATTTTTTGATATTTTTTTATCATTAATCTAACTGATTGTTCAGATATTTGACTATCAAGCCTATTGATAAAAAAGTATTTAGTATATTTAATTTGCTCATTAAATAAATAAAAATATTCTTTAAGTGTGTTTTTGACTTCGCTATCGCAAATTTGTATAACTCTCTCTTTATCTCCTTTCCCCTTGATTTTAATAATCCCTGCTTGTAAATTTATATTGCCTTGTTTAATATTACATAGCTCAGATACCCTCATGCCTGTACTAAATAAAATCTCAATAACGGCTATGTCTCTGACTAAAGCTTTGTAGGAGTAAATATCTTTATTTGTAAAAGCTTCTTTCTTTTTATACAAAAATTTGAGTATCTTTGTTATCTCTTTAAGCTCCATCGTTTTTGGTAATGTTTTTGGTTCTTTAATTGAAATTCTCATTTTTCTAAATGGACTAATTAAAATTATTTCATCAAATTCAAGATAAGTAAAAAATGCTTTGATTACTGCAACTTTTCTCTTTATTGTTTTAGCTTTTAAATTTAATTCATATAAACTTTGAATATAATCTTTTAACTTGTATTTGTCAAATTCACTCATATCTAAATTTTTATAGTCTTGATATTGTTGAAACTGATTCAAATCTATTTCATAGGCTTGTAGTGTTTTTTTACTCAAATTTCTTTCAAATTCACAATGGAATTTAAAATCCTTAACTACTTTCATTAACTGCATACTCTGCTTCTCCTTATTAAATCAAAAAGGCAACATAATAACAGTTCTACAATTGATATGTAACAAGGATTGTGGATATTAAAAAAATCAAGGTAATTTTGTACTACCTTGATTTGAGAGATTTTACTTAGAGTTATGCTGTTTTTTCTACAGAAGCTTTTGTTAAATTTTCAGTGATTTTTCATTCTCTCCATCAAATACTATCAACTATTCAAGCTTCTAAAAATTTACTTTGCATAGAGCTTGAATCAACCGTTGTTTTTCAGTTTGCGATTGATTCCACTGGTAGTGGATTATTGATATCTCAACTTATAAGCTTATTCATGAATTTCACCATATTTGTTTTAGAGTGTATATTCAATCATTCTCATTTGTGAATTGTATCTTCGCCAAAATTTCCCATCTTAAGGTCGATATTTTTGATATTCAAATCTAATCATGGAATATTAAGTGTTTCGCCTTGCACTTCTCTTATGAGTTTATCACTAATCTCTTTTGGGATTAGGTCAAAACCACTACTTCTCATAAAATTCAAAACTTCTAATTGTTTTTCTTTTGCTTCGGAGTTTTTTGATAAAAGCTCTTTCACTTCTGTTTGGGATTTGTCCAAAATTCAAGTTTGCACTTCTTGAATATGAGTTTTTATTTTTTCTAGCTTGTCTTTAATATTTGTTATTTTTAATCTTAATTCATCTGCTGAATTTATATTTTCAAAACTTGCAATATCTGACTCTTTGATTTGAATATCAGGCTTAATATTCATATTTTTATAAACATCATCAAGCTCATCAAAAAGACCTTTTGAAAAACCAGAGACAGCTTCATTTAGTTTCTCTTTCAAGTCTGGCTTTCACCAGTTTTCTCTAGCACTCATTAATAAGCCATCAAAGGGCTTGTACAAGCCCTTCAAAACAGCTTCGCTGTTTTGAACTTCCATTAGCTCTTTTTCCCCCTTTCCCATCACTTCCGCAAGGGCTTTTTTATCAATTTCTTCATCAAAACTATATTGGCTTCAAATCAGACTCATTTTTGAAATTGGAGTGTTTGAATTTAAATCAATATCAATCATTCATCAAGAGTCTTTTTCAATTCATTTAACGATTTCATTGGTATTTATACTAGCTCAAGAGTTTATGCTTTTTAGGTCTTTAAAATAAGTCTCAAAGCTTGTATCTACTCAAAGTAAAGCATTTTTAAATTCTAAGTATTGGGGATTATTTTTGTCGGCTCATCATAGTTGGTCTGTGATGGATTTTAGTATTTTTGGGTCTTTTAAAATATTTAGGATATTTTTTAAAATCTCTTGTTTATCATTTCATTCTTTATCAAGGTTTTTAAATTCAGTTGCTATCTCTGAATTTTTCTCTAGGATTTGAGGTGTGAAAACGGATTTGATTTTTTGGATGTCTTGGTTTAGTTTTTGATTTTCTTGATGTTTTTCTTCATTTTTTTGTTGTTTTAAAAAAATCATAATATCTTGTTTTGATTTTTTTGATACTTCATCAAGAACTTTATCATCTTGTTTCAAAAGTTCTTTTCTTATCATATCATCTTGACTATCTGGTAAATCAAGTATTTTCATTATGTCGTGAGCTTTTCTAAGTTTATTTGAATACTCTATATCTTTTCAAACTTTTTCAACTTCTCGTGGTAAAGCTTTTGGTCTAACTATAGACTCTTTATATTCTCCAAGATTATTACTAAATTCCATAATTTAATATATTAGTTTTAAGATTTTTTCTAGTGTAACATACTTTTATTTTTTGTGCAAAAAAAAGACTATTTTTTTATAATCTTCTTTATTATTTTATATTAAGTTTATTCTTAATCTCATCAACTGTTTTTTGACTTTTCTTAATTTGTTTTATTTCACTATCTAATTTTGTCATTTCTTTTAGGAACTCTTCATCTTCCTTACTTAACTCTTTTCTCTTAGTTTCTTTTACTTGTTTTGTTTGTTTAACTTCTTCTGCATTTAGAAAACCAAGAAATAATGCAATTATAAATAAGTGTAAAAATATTTTCTTCATATTGTTTCCATTATTTTCTTATCTGTCGTAAAAATATGCTTTTTGACATATTCCATACCGTTAATAAGTGCTGCCATACCAGGAGCACATAAGTCGGGAACACTGTCCTCTCTGTTTAAAAACTTTTCATAGCTATCTAGCTTGTAAAGTCCAATTCGTTTTCCTTTGGCTTCCCAGTTACCTTTTATTTTTAAATCAGACAAAAATTCATCATCTTCTATTAAAAGTAAAAAGGTAATTTCTGGTCTAAGTCTAAAAATATCCAAAACAAAACCCGTGATAACTAATTGTGCTTTACTATTTTTGTTATGTAAGAGTTCGCTTAGTTGTTTAAGCTTCCGATCTTTTTTCTCTTGTATATGACCATTTAGTATATTCTCTAATTCCCCTAGATATGGAGCTTGAAGCTTTTTCATATTAAGTAGTTCTTCGCCAAACTCTCTTATAACCTGAGCTGTTAAGTCCATTTCAGCTATTTGATTTTTATAATCATTGTTTGATGGTTGGTACATAAATGACGGAGCTACATGTCCATCCAAACCACCATTTTTTTCTTCACTATTTTGTTTAGCATAAAAACAGTATTCGCCGTCTTTTCTCTTTATCATAGTAAGAACTGCACATCCCATAGAGGCAGAATAATGATCAAAATCATTGTTGAGTATTTCATTAATACGAGTTTTCCAATTTTGTAAAAAATCTTTATTGAGATACTCATTCCAATCTATAGTATCATTATGCAATGGTAATTTTCTAATGAAGTTAATGTAGTGAATATCGCTAGTACTCAAAGTTTGAAAGTAAGAGCTTATTCCAATTTTTAGTTTTCCTGAAGAGTCGATAAGTCTATATGTTGGCTTATCATATACTCTTCTTTTTAACTCTGTAGTCATGAATTTAATTAGTTCATTGTCAACAATGTTTGCATCAAGCTTTTTGGATAAATTATTGTCAACGATGTTGTCTAAGTCTTTTGTTTCAAAGTTTGCAAGCAAAATAGCTGGAATTTTATAACTATTATTGCCAATCTGGACACAGATAAGCTTTTTGTATAATTCTGGTGATACAATACAAACTATATTTTCCAGAATTCTATCAATATTAGTGTTAAACATCACATTTTTCTGATTATAAGCAGCTACACTCTCTGGTAAAGATTCTACTTTTTTTGGCAAAAACCATCCTAGGAGAAAAATACAATTTGCCTTGCAAAACTCAAATATTCTGATTGCTCCAATGACGAAGTCCATTAAATATTTTATCACCGCCACTTCTTGCATTTTAATTCCTTCAAATATTTAATAAATTTTCTAACTTAGTTAAAGAATCTATCATTAGTAAATCTACTACCACAGCAATCACAAGTGTAATAATCTGATATTCTGTTATACCCTTTGAGACTTTCGACATATGTATGATTACAACTTTTTCCACATTGAGAACAATGTATTTTTTTACCTGAACCACCACTAGAAAACATAGAAATAATCACAATAAAGATAATAAAATAAACAATATATTCCATTTTTAAATCCTACCAACCATCTTGGCAACTGCTACATCTTTGATGACCGCATACCCAACAACTAGTTTTTTCGTTCGATTCTCTGCATTTACAACATACCCATCCTGTGTATGTCCATTTCAGTGATAATAAATACTCTCTTGATAACATCAATACTCCTTTTACATTCCATATCTTAGAAAATGATTGATATTGCTATAACCTCTTCTTAAAACTCCTAAACTCAATGCATCTTTAACAGAACCCACAAATCTAGACGGGGAAATTGCACTCAAAAGTATCGTTGCAGGAAGTGTTAAAAGATTTAATAAACTCATAACTCCACCTAACAAAGTCCATATAAACATTGCCACTATATAAAATGGTAGTCTGATTATCATCCCCATTAAACAATCCCTTTTTATATTACTCGAATTGAGTAATCTTACTTAAATCAAGTTAAATTATTTCTTAAAATAAATAATCTTATTCAAAACGAATAAAGGGTTTTAACATGAATGTATCTGATAAGATTAACTATTTATTGGTAGAAAAAGGAATTTCAAAAAGAGAGTTTGCACAAAAACTACTTTCTTTGAATCCTATGCTTGATAGGACTGGAAAAGCACCTAGCGAATCTACTGTTTATGGCTATCTAAATGGTGGAAGAGAAATAAAAATTGAACTAATACCCTATATTGCAGAGGCACTGAATGTTTCAGAACAAGAACTTTTTATAAATGAGATAGAATTTACAAATGACTATAATTATAAATATTCAAAAGAAAGTCGTGAGATTTTAGACTTGCTTAAATTTGCTCCTAGAAGTGCTATTGATGAGATTAAAAATTATTTAGTGAAGTATAAAAAAGTTTATGATGATGGGATTAAATAATTTTCAGTATTTTGAAGTTGATGTTTGATAGTTTTTTTAAAAAAAATAAGAAAAATTTGAATTTAAAATCTTTTATATATAATATATTCACTAAGTAAGAAGTTTGAAACTTCTTCAGCCCCCATAAACTATAGGTTTATGGGTTCTTATTTTTTAGAGGAGAGATTATGAAAAATAAAGAACTTTATACAAAAGATGAAATAGCTTTTTTTGAAAGCTTAGAAAAAGATATTGATAACGGTACATACAAACCGCTTGAATCATCAAAATTAGATGAAAAAAAGAAGCTTTTTAAACAAGTGGAAAATAATACACTTGAAAAAATGATTACTAAAAAAAATTAAAAATAGCAGTATTCAAACTGCTATTTTTTCGTTTTCTCTTTTCTTATAAACCGTACTTCCATATTTAGCTTTAATTTCATCCATGCTCTTTTGCTTAGGATTTCTACCTTTCATCTCTCCATAGTACCACATCTTCTTTTTTGAAGCCCATTTAAAGCCCAAATTTTTTAACACCTCTTTTATAGCCCTAGTATCTCCTTGTAACCAAATCCAAGAACCCACAACCTCGATAATAATATTTTCATAATGAAGAATTTGAGAGATAACTTTTTCTAACTCCAAATCAAACTCACTATCTTCTGAAAAATTAACACCATTTTCCAATATATAGTTATAAACCTCATTAAGTATCTTAAATAGTTCAGTAGAACCACCAACATCAGGATGAAGTTTTTTAGCTAAATTTTTGTATATTTTCTTAGCCTCGTTAATTCCATCTATACCTTTAAACTCATTCTCAATTTCTGCCTTAGTCATAGTAAGCCTTTTCTCAAATATTTTTAAAAATGTTTGTCGACTAAAAATCGAAACTAGCGAAAGCAAAAAGCTTTCAAGACAAACATATTCTTTTGGGCTTAAATACCCTTTTGAACAAAGACCGAGAATGAATTAAATTTAGAGAAAAATACTACTTGTATTATTTTTATATAGATTTACATTCGTAAAAATTCTCGTGTCTCAAAAGGGTTTTAAGTTCTTAAAGAACTTCATAAATTAAGTAGGTTTACCTTGTAGATGTTAGAGGAGTGAGAATGACTATATTTTGTGAGTAGGAGTAGAGACCAAGGCTCTACGGTAGCAATCAGAGATGGAAGCTCTGATTTTGTACTGGAGTATTTCATTTTCTAAATTTTCTCGGGGAGCTTGTAAATTATTTTTATTGCAATTTGACATATTTTTTAATTGTTTTTATTTTTTGTGATAATGTTCTAAATATATATGATAAAAAAGGAAAAAAATGATCGTTTCAATATTTAATAAAGCTAAAGTTAATATACAGAATAATTGGAAGAGCTTATCTTTAATTCTTGTATTATGGTTTATTATTTCACAATACTCTGATTTGTATAAACATATTTTAGAGGCTTCTCAATTAGCTAACTGTATAAGTAGTGATGAAAATATTATAACTCCTTGTAAAAAATTACTTGAATTATCGGGTAAATTAGTATTTTTGTTTGGTCTTGTAACTATCAGCATTTTAATATTTAAAGAAGAAAAAGAAAATATTATAAAAATATTATTTGTTTACTCCTCAGCTGTTACAGTTTTATATACAACAGGCATTGGATACACTGATATAGAGGAACAAAGATTACAGCTTAACTTAAACAAAGAATATCATACAGCAGCACAAGAAAATGGATTACTTGTTATCTATAAAACCAATCAAGAAAAAATAAAAGATGATAATGAAGAAAAAACAAAAAAATTTGAAAATAGTCTAAAAATTAAAGAACTTGAAACTTCTATAAATAATAGAGAAATTTTCTATAAAGTACTACAAGAAGAAGCCAAAATATACTTACGATATAAAGTAACAGCATCATTTGCGATTATTGTCCTATCATATGTATTGCTACTAATTTTATTATTACAACTAAGGACAGATAAATTAAGAATAGTTGGAATATTGATAATTTTATTACTTTTAGCTAATCCAAATTACTAAATTCATAAAAATAATAATTTTGCTATCAACAAAAAAAGGGCTTAACCGCCCTTAATTCGTCTTTCAGCTCTTAGTTGTCTTGCCTTGATAGTTTTTATAAATCCTAATTCTCTCTCGATAGAGATGCAATTTCTTCATTTTTTATAAGAAGCAACTCCAGTTGTTCCACCACCTGCAAAACTATCCAATACAATTTCATTTGGATTTGTGAAAACTTCAATTAGCCCACCGATTAGAAACTCTGGTTTTTCTGTAGGATGATTACTTTGTTTATTCTCACCGATTGCATAGTTCAAAACATTTTTCATTTTCGATTGACTTAAAAAATTAAAAGTTCTTGGTCTGCTAAAATTTCATCCATCATTTACAAGCCAAACTCAACTTTCGTGACAACTTCTAAAACCTGTTTTTCTATAATGTAGTTGTGGATTTGTCTTATTAAATATTATAGGTGTACAAAATGTAAAAAGTCATCTTCTTTGTAATTCATAAGCCAACCATCCTGAGTATTGATAACTAAAGAATAGCACCATACTTGCATTTGGTTTTAAAATTCTTTTGTATTCATTGCATACTAGAAATACAAAATCTATATATTCTTCTTGCGAATCCCATTTATCCCACTCTCCAAAGTCTGCTTTGACAATCTTGTTGCCTCTTTTAGTTAGTCATCCATTATTGGAAATATTATACGGAAAATCTGAACAGATAAAATCTATAGAACTGTCAGGAATTTTTTTCATAACCTCAAGGCAATCCCCTTGAATAATTTTGTGTACTGCTTTTTTCATATTAAAAAAAGTTACAAATATAAAATAGTAGGACGATTAATCCCACTGATTAAGCACAATACGGTACGGCTTGTCAAATGTAGTATTTTGCTACCTTTAAAATCAATAAAGCAAAATATGGTTTTTGAAAAAATTGGATAATCCTTTTTGATGAAGAGTGTTTTTGATGATTTTTTGCTAGATAAATATTTTCAAAAAACATTTTATAAGTAGTAGTTTTTAAGAGGTGTTTTTTTGTGATACCTTATAAATTTGTAGATACAAAAAAACACCCTTAAAACCGTTTATTGTACAATTGAAAGAGTGGTTGATTTACTTTAACGATGATGCTACTGCTTGAATGGGGATGATATTATTTTCTTGAAAAACCATTGTCTTCAAGTAATTTATATACTTCATCATGTGAAGAATAATCTATTTCTTTTGAAATACATTTTTCTTTTAAAAACTCTTTTACAGTTTTACTAGGTTTATTATTATATAAACTAGCTACATAATTAAATTCATGTTCTTCACTGCAATTAAAATACTTATGATCACTCATCTTTGTTTACCTCCTTTTATAAAGTTGAATCATTTTATCAAAAAAAATTATATTTTAATAAAAATATTGCAATTTTATGGTTCTTCCGTATATTGCTTTGGTAATATAAGAAAAATAAATATATTATAATTCAAATTTAGAATTGTTTAACTATTTCCAAAAGTCATTTTAAATCATCTAAATCAAGCTTATTTATATTATTGTAAAGTTCGCTTACAACCTTGTCAGGTGCCTCCATAATATTTTTAGATGTATTTTGAAGCAATTTTAAAGAATTTAAGAGAGAGTTTTCCGCATAGGAAAGCTCTTTTTTATTGTCTATAAAAAGTTCGAGCATTAAATTTTTGAGGATAACGGATTTAAGTTCATAATTTGCTAGTTTATAGCTTACTGAAAGGCTTCCTATGAGTTCGAGCATTACATCAAGTTTATTTTCAATACTATTGCCTTTTAGCTCTTTTTTCTTAGCTTCTAATTCTTGAATATTTAAAACTAGACTGTTGTTTTTCTTTAAAAATACTTCCTTCTCTATTTCTCATCCAAGTCTTAATTCCAACAGTCAATCTTTTTGAGTAGTTAATTTTCTAATTTTAAATTCTATCTCTTTTATAGTCTCAAACTCTTTAGGTCTTTGAGCTTCTAAAATATTTAATATAATTTCTTTATTCACAACTTTTAAATCTTCATCAATTTTAAAATGCATTAACTCTTCAAGAAAATATTTAAATATCTTATCTTGATTTATATTTACATTCTCAGAATCTCTTGAAGTGCTTTTATAATATATATGTCACTTTTTGCTGTATCAACTTAGTAAATAACCATTATTAGCTTTTAAAAGTCATTTTAAGTGATATATACGAGCTGTATTTTCTCTATATGAAATTCATTGTCATACATATTGAGCTTTTTCAAATAAACTGTTACTAATAAAGGTTTTATAGTTTCATTTGTAATATTCTCAATTATGTTTAACTAGTCAGATATAAAATTTATTTTTCAACAATGTTTCGATTGTACTTACGGGAAATGCTTCTCAATTATCTTTTTTAATTCATTTTTTATATAGCATCTCAGAAATAGTTTTAAATGCCATATTTTGAGACCTAAGAGTAAACATTTCTTTAACCCATTGAGATTTTTTACTATCTACTTCAACACTTTTGTTTATAGTATCGTTTATATATCAAATTGGAGCCTTTTGACAAACTCATCACATTTCAATTTTTCTTTTAATTCATCTATTTATATCTACTTGTAAATCAAGAATATATTGAGTTGACATTCAAAACTGCATTCACATTATTAAAACATTGTCACCAGTTTTAAAAGTCTCCGACTGTGTATATATAGTTTTAATAATACCGTTTTGGATGCTCCACTTAATAGTTCACTCATCTACTGGATTTCTAGCAAGTCTATTTAATTTCCAAGTAATAATGCAGTCGGCTTTTTTCTTAGTAAACAAACTCATCATCTGATTAAATTGAGGTCTTCAAGGCTCTTTTGCTGATTTAGTTTCTCTAAAAACTTCAATAATCTCAAGTCATTCTCTTTTAGCAATTTTTCTTGCCTCTGATTCTTGTGCACTTACTGATAGTTGTTGTCTATCTCATCTATCAGTTGATTTTCTACAGTAAATTATTGCTTTCATAATATTGTTTTTATTATTAAATATATTTAGTTTATATCTTTTTTTGGTTCAAGTTCAAGTTTATCAATATTTTCAATTATATCTCACCAAAATTTAAATAATTGTTCTGTAACTTGAGTAGATAATTCATCGGAAATTTGAGGATATATATTTTTGATTTTCTCTTCAAATATCTCTTTATTTGTCATATCAGTATTAGTTAAAAAATTATTTTAATAATTTTCACATAGTAGATGTTAAGGGAGTGGGAACGACCATACTTTATAGTCAGGAGTAGAGACCAAGGCTCTACGATAGCAATCAGAGACATTGGCTCTGATTTTATATTACTTTTTCCACTTTTCCACTTTTTCCCAAGCATTATTAATATTTTGTGTAATCTCAGTATAAAATTCAATATTATCAGGATTTAAGTCAGGATGATACTCTCTTACAAGCTTTCTATACACTTTTTTAATTGTTTTTAAATCATCATCAGCACTTACACCCAAAACAATATAAGCACTATCACTGTAAAACCTCTCAAATTTTCCATACTCTTTTTTAGGTTCACTCTTAGGCTCTTCTTTTTTGCTATAACTTTGCTCTTTATATTTAGATTCATTCTTTTGCTCTTCATAAAACTTTTGATGTTTTTGTTCATAACTATACTCATGATATGAATTTCGCTCTTGATAGTTCTCTTTTTTAAAACTAAAAGTAGTAAAAAAAGTTTTTAGCATAATATAGGTAGATTTAATCCAATTTATAAACCTTATTATTTTATAGTAGATAGTTACAAAAAAATAATATGTATTTGTAGTCATCATCTTAACTGTTTGAATCACATCTTTTATAAACTGGATAATAAATCTTAGTTGCGGAATTAAAAGACCTAAACCGACAAGCATTTTTGTATCATATATTATGCTTGTGCTATGCATCGTAAATAGCATATAAAGACCAAAATAAGAATACAAAAGATGAAAAAACAGAGTCTCAGCTTTTTTTGAAAAGTGAAACGGTATGTAAAATAAGAGTGCTACGGATATGAAGTTTGATAAATTCATACTTGATATTTCACTTGAGAGTTGTACGAAAAATCCTATCTTTTCCATTTTTACCACTTCACATTTTCTAAATCAACATACTGCACACTATCATAACGATTAATACCGTTAATCTTATAAGGTTTCATTTTAGAAAAACTCTTGTACATCATATCTTTATAATATTGTTTGATACTCATTTTTAGCGGATGTTTATTCGCATATACAAACAGTGCTTCATTATCTTTCATGGTTCTAATCTCACTGACATTCATTACAGCTTCTTTGTCATAGTAATCTCTGCCATCAGCTTGTCTTTTTAGAGTTTCTTTATATCCAAACATCTTTTCTAAATCAGAAGCTAAATCTAAATCAGCACCGCTGTATATAAGTTTAGAAGCAATACCACCATCTAAGATGGTCTTTGCTTCATTTTGAGAGTATTGTTTTATGAGTTGGTTAATATTTTGCAATATGATAGAAATAGATACATTGTACTTTCTAATTGTTGTTATGATTGATGAAAATCTCGGTATATTCATATTACCAAACTCATCCAATAAGCAGTACAAATGCAAATCTTTTGCAGTTGGCAGCTTATCCATCATCACATTAAAAAGTTGTGAATAAAAAAGATTTAATAAAAAGCTATATTGCTCTTGATATTGCTGTTCAATTTTTATAAAAACTACTGATTTTTCTTCTCTAAACTTTTTAAAATCTATAGAGTGAGAATATGTCAATTTTTCTAAATTATCATTTATCCCTATAGGGCTAAGTGCGACACTGGCTGTTGATATAAAACTTTGTATAGTTTTTTCATTACCACTTATAAAACCTTTGTATTCTGAAAAAGTTTTATCATCTGCATATCTTTTTATAAACTCATCAAGTGGCTCTCCAACTTTTCCAAAGTTATTGAGCATATATCTAACATTTGCTAAGTTCATGTATCTCTTATCATTGGTCTCATTTAAAACTTTTATCAAAATTGATATAAAGTTTTTTGCTCCATCACTCCAAATTTTATCCTCTGCTTTTGTTCCTTTTAAACCTGATGAAGCAATAAGAATTTCACTAAGCATATCAATACTCATGGAATCTTTTGCATACTCTAGTGGGTTGTATCTTATAGATTCATCTAAGTTCTTTGGATCTAGAACATATATTTTAAAACCTTGATTATGCAAATAAGCACTGGTTTTATCATATATTTCTCCGCTTAAGTCTGTAATAACCATAGAGCATTTTTGAGAGGCTAGTTTATAGATGTTTGGTAGAACATAAGAGCTTGTTTTGCCTCCACCAGTCCTACTAAAAAGTGCGAGGTGGTTAAAACTCTCTTTTGCGGATAGTCTTTTAGATTTTCCATCAACTAAAAGTCCATCATTAAATCTTGAAAAAGTTTTAATTTCATCTTGTTTACTCATCATACCATTACCCTTAATGGGTGGCTGTGAGAAAAATGAAAATAACAAGGAAAGAGGATTTAAAAAGCCAATTCCTAATTTTCTAAATAAATTATTCATACCGATAAACATAATTATTATAATAAAAATAAGTGCTAAAAATTCCATAGTAACCTAAGTCTAAAAAAGTTTTTTATTGTATCTTAAAATCTTTTATAGCCTTGTTTAGATAATTTTCATCTCTCTCTTGAATAGCCTCTATCATCTTTGGTTTGTTGCCGTCTTAGTTCTCTTTCTTGTATTCTCTCTAATTTTCTAAGTAACTGTTGATACTCTTTTTCAAGCCCTAAAGTCTTAAATCTATAGTTCTTATCTTTGTAAGTAATACCTTGTGTATTTCCTCTTGTATAGATTTCATAGCCCAAAGCTTTTAAGTGATTTTCAACATAAATATGAGAAGTGGCTTTGCTAAAAGTATCTCTTAAATTATCCCTTAACACTTCTTTAATACTTTTTGCACCTCTATTTTTTAGCTCTTGTTCGTTTTGTTTCTCTTTTGAAAGGTCTTTTTTATCTTGATAAAAAGAGGATTGTTTTAACTCTTGATATTTTTGATTTTTGTAGTTCTCTAGTCTCTGTTGAATTTGTGAAAATTCTTGTTTTGAGAGTCTTATTCTTTTTTCTCCCTCTATCTCATTGGCACTTATCATTAAATGTAAGTGCATATTATTTTTATCTTCGTGAACAACTCCAAAAGCTAAATGGTTTTCGGCTCTTTGATAAAGATATTTATCTGCCATATCAAGAAGTATTTCTTTTTGCTTCTCTAAAGACAATTCATTGGCTTCAAGTGATAAGACTTCATGATACATATAAACTTTACCTCTAGCATCTCTTAAGTGTCTAGAATTCTCATAAAATTCATTCACAAATTCTTTTTTATCTTTAGAGTTAGCATAAGTGTTTCTTGAAAAGGTAAAAGAGGATTTATCACGAGTTAAGTAGTCATAGAGTTGCGAAAAAGATGTACTTTTTCTGCTCATAGATTTTATTATCATGATTTAGGTTTTAGATATAAAATTTTTAAACTCTTCTTCATATTTTCTGAGGCTATTAATGAGAATATTTATATCAATTTGCTCACTCATATTTGTTTTATGAGCGATTTGATTGATGTTATTTGCTATACCTCTTGATATGCGAATATAATCATTAATAAACTCTTTTTGCTCAAAAGATAAAATTTTAGGAGTAGAATTATTTAAAAAAGCTGTGATTATGCTTTTAGCATAAGAATTCGTTTTTAAATCTAAGTACATTGCTCTTTTTCTGAGTTCATCGAAAAAAGCAACACTTAGAGGAAAAGTCACAATTTTATTTTTATCATTGTAACTTTTCTTATATTTCTCTTGGTAGTCTCTGTTTTTCATAGGTTTTTACTTTATATTATAAAGTTTGTATAGTATGAGTATAGTATTTTGCTAATTCTAACAATGGATAGGCAACATCGCCTTGACCTTGTTGGATATATCCACAACCTAAACCAGCTCGTCTTAATCTATCAAGGGTTGATACACTTAAACCAGTTTCTCGTGCCATCTCTTTTTTTGAGATGGCTATTTTTTTATGCTTTGCATATAAAGCCTCAAAAGTTATCTTTTCTTCGCTACTCATAATAGACTCCTTAATTGATATGCGGTAAGTATAAAACATTAAAACTTATAAAAATATAATAAATACTAAGTATTAATTATAAATATATAGTTAAAAATAGATTTGAGTAGATTTAACTAATTAATAGTTATTAATAAAGTATTTATACTTAGTAATATATAATTTTACATAAAGGAAAATTATGAGTATTGAAGATAGAAAAAACAGAAGTGTCGGAAGACCTCCACAAGAAGACCCATCTCAAAAAAGAGAAAAAAAAGTTATGCTCTCGCTTACAGAAAGTGAGTATGAATATTTGCAAAAAATGCAAAAGGCATTAAACCGTCCAACTTTGACTTCGACCATTTTATATTTTATGGAACGAGGTCAAGAGGCTGTGAGGGAAGATTTTAGTAGGGAGAGGTAAACTTTTAATTCTTAATATTTATAATAATATTGTCTCTTTTAATGATTTGTGTGCTATTTGTTTCATTATTTTCTTGGGTATAAACATATATATTTTCTGGAGATAAAAGTAACATCTTGCCACTTAACAGGATATTATTATTCATATCTTTAACATCCACTATTTTATTAGAAGAGTTAAATGAATGAAGTCCAAAACTTATAATATCAGCAGTTTGTGGACTATATGTAAATAATATTAGAATGCTAAATGGAAATAAAAATAAAAGACTAGCAATAGTGAATTTAGCTTTTAAATATATAAAATTTGCAAAATGTATAGTTAAAATACTACATATTGATAACAAGAAAAATAAATTTCCTATTGGTTGTTTAACAGTTGCTAGTCCAAATATAAATAAAGCATTTAGTAATAAAGAACCAATTAATAAATAAATATAATCTTTGTTATTTAATTCACTTCTTTTTCGATATTTCTCTTCTTCCGTTAATTCTTTCCCTTCTAAATAGTCATACTTACAATACTTAGGTTTTTGACTATTATTGCATGCACATTTTTTTTTGATAATTAAACCAATTAAAAAAAATAATGACGATGTCATAAAGATAGATAGTAAAAGTATTATCATAATTCCATAGAAAAAAAATACACTCATTCCAAATACTCCATTTGAAAATAAGTCATATGAAAAAATACCTTTTTCTTTCATATAAACAATGAACATAAATGTTGGAAGTAGATTTAGAAATAAAAAAGCACTCAAAAGACTGCCTAATATTCTAAATAGAATATCTTTAGCTATATTAGTAATAACATCTTTTTTATTATAAATACTATCAATAAATTTCATTTTTACCTTTTTCTTTTTTAGGTTAAGGGTCTTTAGGGATAGGACAAAGTCCTAATTTCCCTGAACAAGTTTAGCATTTTTTCGATGAATTCTTAAGAATTCTAGAAAATGTGCAAACTTGCTATAGCCTTTTCAAGGCTATATATTATTCTTAAGAACTCTGTGGAAATGCTACGAAAATAAGAAAAAATATAAAGCCGATAGTAATTAAACTTTTGATTGGTTCTTGTTTTATATAAGGCACTTTAAAAAGGATAAATCCGCTTATCATTCCTATAATTGTTGCTACAAGTTGATTGAGACCAAAAATAAAAGTTAAAAGCATTGAGATTAGTATAGATGAGAAAAACCATATAAAACTATAAACTAAATATAGATATAAAAAGTGTCCTAAACCTCTGGCAAAATTTGCTTGTTTTTGTCGTTCATATTCTTCTTGTCTTCTTAAATCTTCGTAGCTATCATTATCTGAATTATTAAAAAACATAAACTACCTTTTTGAAAATAATAGCATATGATACAAAAAAATTATTGTTTTATTCAACTTCATTTTTTGAATAAAAATTTAAAATATTGTTTTTTAATTTTTCTAACTTAACTGCATTAGTGTCATTAATATCCCAAGTCGGATTTTTGAATCCTAAAATATCTCATTTATTTCATCTAATAGTTTTCAAGTTGATTTTATCAATAATTATGAATCATGTTTTTTGTCTATAAAAAGAATAAACTTTAGGTTTTTTAGTGATTAAAATATCCATAAAAGAGTTTTTCTCTTGTTTGTAAGCCTCAGTAATAATATGCTCAATAATATTAATAGCACTCGTTCTATAATTATATAAGTTGTCTAAATCATTGATATAAAATGTGTGATTTAATAAGTCATAGTAGTAAATAAAATAAGTTCATTCTCAAGTTGATGTAGAGTTAGAAACATAAACTGCTTTCATAACTAAATCTTTTTTTCCAGTTTTGATTTCAAGTAAATCACCAAATATATTGCTTTTCATAGGTTTAAATTTTAGATAATAAAAAATGTACTTAGTCGCGACCGAGTACATTTAAGCATATTCAATAATTTTTTACTAAAATTTGAGATGGTGTTTTTATGATTTTATTGTGGAATATTTAAAATGAAGTAATCCGCATTACATCTATATTACATCTATGTTACATTTGTATTAAATTTATGTTACATCTATATTACTTTTTGCTTACATTAGAAAAAAGTAATTAGCTAATTTTGAAAACTAATCGTGACTTTTAGATATGCTCTAATAGATGATGATTAAAGTCTTCCATTTTACTAAAAGCAAAAACTTTTTTACCCAAATCTTTTAAACTAGCACCTACATGATAAATCTCTTTATTATCAATTATTAAAAATCTATCGTGAAAGTTGTTATTTGTTTTTATAGATATAGCCTTATATTGTGTATTGTATTTCTCTAAATCAACTTTTAATACTTTTGTAATTGTATGCGTGTGGATAGTAATATCTACATTTTGATTTTTACTCAATAAAAGTAAAGTTGTATCATCAATATAATTATCAATAAGTACAATACTATTTTTAGCATTTCTTATTAAATCTGATACAAAATTATGGGCATCAAATATTTGTCCATTGTAAAATATACCCTGTGACTGTATGTGATTGTTATCTTCTAGGGCTTTGAAGATTTTATCAAAATTTTCATCGCTCTTTATTTCATAAGAAAGTTGTCTTTTTTCTATATTTTTTAATTGTTCAGTATAAAAATTATTGCTACTTATGAGTTTTCTCATGTTCACAAAACTATCCATTATTTTTATACTTACATCTATAGCAGTTTTACTCTTTAAAACTGCACTTAGCATAGATACACCTTGTTCTGTAAACACATAAGGTAAATATCTTCTTCCACCATGTTCTGATGGTATCATATTTTGTGATGGAAAACTTGAGGTCGCAATTTGCGACCTCAAGTTTTCATATTCTTCTTGAGTTAATTGAAATCTAAACTTTTCAGGAAATCTTTCAATATTTCTTTTAACTTGTTCATTTAACCTTTTTGGTTCTACAATATAAAGCTCTGCTAAATCCATATCTAACATCACTTGCTTATCTCTAATAGTGTAAATTTTTGATTTTATATCTATATTTGTTGTAGTTGTAATATCTTGCATAATATTTTTTTACCTTTTATTGGTTGAGATTATATAATAATTTATTTGTAAATCAATAAATTATTCTTAAATAATATTTCATTTTGTCGTAGTTTTCTTAAGGTCACAAATTGGAACCTTAAGTTAGCTACACTTTTTTTAGAACACTACCGCACTTCGTTTGTTGACTCATCCACGACTTACTTCATTGCATTTCGTAAGCTTTCGCAGTGAGTAATAATTTAAGCACTAAAAACCTCTTTAATCAAATCGTGTCTTCTGCTTGGTATTAAGTGTGCATACCGCAAAGTCATATCAAGCTTTTTATGTCCTAACTGCTCTTTGATTTGTAAAATATCAGCACCGCCTAAAGCCAACCATGAAGCATGGGTATGTCTTAGGCTATGAGTTGTTATTCTATACTTATTTATGGTTTTATTACCTATAATAAGTTCATCTACTATTTCTTGCCATTGCTTTGGCATCTGTAGTCGTTGTTTTAAATTTGAAGAGGGAAATATAAGGTTTGATATTCTTTCTAAGCTAGAGAGTATATTATATACTCTATCACTCATATATACATATCTTGCATTACCTTTTTTAGTAGCCTTGAAATATATAAGTCTGTTTGTCATATTTATATCATTCCAATTTAGAGAGGCTATCTCTATAAATCTTGCTCCAGTATCTAATAATATTGTTGTAAGGTTATATAAAGTGTTGTTTTCATCTTGTAGTTTTTTTAGTAGATTTGTAGCTTGTTCTTTTGAAAGAAATGCTATTTTTGAATTATCTGGTTTTGGTATTTTTACTATACCACCACTCAGGGGATTAGTATAGTTTTTAATTAACTCATTTTTTAGTGCATGATTTATTATCTGTCTTGCTACTGCAAACATATATTCAACTGTTCTAATTGATAATATTTTTAGCTTTTCTTGTTTTAAATCTTCAAAATCTTTAGGCTTGATATCTACTACATTTTTATTATGAAAACTTACTAAATGATTCTTAAAAAATTGTTCATCTTTGCACCATGATTTTTTATTTCCTTTAGCCCATATAATATAGTCGTTATATATATCTTTAAAGGTTGTTTTTGTCTTTTTCTTTTTACCAATTAATGGATCTTCTCCTAATTGGATTTTATGGACTATTTCATTTCGTTTTTGAAAACAAAAATGTTCATTGACACCTTTAGACTTATCACCAATTTTAGCTCGTTTAAGTTTATTGGTTTCATCTTTGTATGTGATATAATACGAAATATCGCCATTTATTTTTGTATAAAGCTGTACAGAAGCCCCATATTTCTTTGAATTTACATATGCCATTTTAGTAACCTATTAGTAACCATATTTTGAAAAGTATGATTTTATTTATATAGATTTGATTATATCACAAAGCATTAAATAAGTCCAATATATAGGGCTTTGGAATAGGTTTAAATAGGTTTGATTAGACTTTAAGAAATGTGAAAAAGTGCCTTTTAAGAGACTGTTAATCACTTGGCCACTGGTTCGAATCCAGTATTCGGAGCCATCCTTTTTAAACCCCCTAAAAGAAGACGCTTCAGAAGATTTACTTTCCTATTGTGCCCAATAATGCCCTTATTACATAAAAAAGAAGCTCTTTCAATCTCTAAACAAACGCCTTTAAATTGTTAGTGTCAAGGAAAACAAGCTATTGCCGTGTATATTTACTGATATTTCATAAGCAAATAATTATAAATTTACTGTTGCAGAATAAACATTCTTAATAAAATTCACATATTTTTGTTATTCAATTATTATAAGTCTCTTTATTTGATAGAGTAGAATATAAAAAGTAGTTATTTGTGATTCTGAATTTATTTTAAGATTTTCCAGTATTGGGAATCACCACATTTTAAATCTCTAAAATACAATATTTTAGAGATTTAAAAATCTGCAGTAGCTACTATATGGTGTAAAACTATAGCTCTAAAACTACATCGACCGTAGTAGTTGTTTCTACATTTGGCCATTCAGTACTTGTATTGCCATCCCATGTAAAGTTGCCAGTGCCTTGCCCTAAGACACCATCTGTTATTGTGTCAAAAGAGATTGCCACATCTGTTGGTACTCCGGCAATTTTCATTAAATTTTTGCCTGTTGTTGCATGCTTGTCAAGTGTTATAACTGCTTCACTTGTTACATACTTACCTTGTATACGGTATGCGCCTCCATCTGAAGCTGCAACATTGCTCGTAGGAACTGTAAGCCCTATCTCTTTTAGTCTGGCTTGGACGGTAGATGTTGCATTTAAATCAATTCCATCCATTGCACCATCTGCTGTTCCAGTTCCTCCATTGTCTGCGCCATCAGCCAAAACATTTCCTGTTTTGTCTTGATACATGTTAATAACAATTTGCCACTCTTTTACCCAAGTGTTATAAATCTTTTTTTGTTGAGCACTATTGATTAAATCAGTACCTTTTATTACACCGCCAATAATCAACCCTATGATTATCAATACTATTGATAATTCTACAAGTGTGAAACCTTTTTTCAAGCTACACCTCCCATTTTATAAAATTGGTAAACGAACAAATTCCACGCTACCTTTACTAGAAATTATATCTTATTTCTACTTTTATTATTAAACCTTTGAGACAAGGTCATACATAGGTCCGATAAGAGATGCCATAACAAATGCCATAAATCCGCCAACAATAATAAGAACAACAGGCTCTATTACTTTGCCGATATTTTCTGCAAAATAATCTACTTTTTCATAATAGTTATTTGCCACTAAATCAAGCTGAGAGTCCAAAGTGCCGGTAGATTCTCCGATGCTCATCATTCGCATCATAAATGACGGAAACATCTTTGTATTTGAAAAGGCTAATGAGAGTTGAGTTCCTTGAGCAACATTTTTTGTAATATCTTGAAGGGCTTTTTGAAAAAGTTCATTTTCAATATTTTTATCCAACGTATTTAAAGCACTTACAATTGGGATACCAGAGACAAGAGCAAGCTTGAGATATTCTGAGATAAATGCTGTATTGAAATAAACAATAATATGCTTAAGAACCGGAATTTTTAAGATATATTTATCTGTATACCAACGTACTGTTTTATACTCTTTATGTGCAATTTTAAAAATAACAGTTATACCGATAATAGCTCCAATCATATATAAAATATATTTTGAAAAAAAATCAGAGACTGTAATAATAAAAATTGTCAAAGGTGGCAGCTCAATATTCATATAGGTAAAGAGTTGTGTCATTTGAGGCAAAACATAAACCATCCATACGGTCATTGTTCCCAACACACTTGCAAATGCAAAAGCCGGATAAATAAGTGCAGATTTTACTTTTTTCTTTAATGAACTTATTCGATTTAAGAAAAATGCCCCTCGCTCTAGGGTAAGAGCCAGCTCTCCCGTCTCTTCACCCACTTTTATAAGATTAAGAACCATTACCCCGACAATATCTTTATATGGCTCAAATGCCGCATGTAAACTTTCGCCTCTGTTGATTGTATCAGCAATTTGAGAAAGCATATTTTTTAATTTCTTATTTTCACTATCTGCAGTTAAATCTAAGATACCCTGATAGATAGGCACTCCTGATTTTATAATTAAATGCAGATTTTTCATAATTTCAATCACATCATCAGTGGAAATTTTCGCTCCGAGTGATGGAATGATATAAGAAAAAAATGATGGAATCTCGATAACTTTAAGAGGAAAAAGGGTATCTCTATCAAGCATCTCAAAAAGCTTATTGTAAGATGTTGCATTAATAAAATTGTATCTTTTTTTCTCCTCTTGATTTATGCTTAAAACGAAGAAAAACATCAGTTTAAAACCCTGTCTAATTCTTCAAAAGTTGTCTTTCCTAAAAGAACTTTTAACTCTCCGTCTTCCCTTATAGAGAACATCCCTTTTTGCTGTGCTGCATAAGATATCTCTTGTGCACTTGCTTCTTTTGTAATCATAGTTTTTATATCTTCATCAATTTCAAAAATCTCGGTAACCGCCTCTCGTCTATTGTAACCTGTGCCTCTGCAATGGATGCAGCCGACAGGTTGATACAACGTATATGTTTCAAATAGATTTAAAATTCGGCTTGAAACACCTTTTTTTTCCAACTCTTCTCTTGTCACTATTCTTGGTTGTTTACACTTTTCACACAATTTTCTAACTAAATTTTGTGCAATAACAGCAAGAATTCCTGAGCTAATTTGATAAGATGCAATCCCTAAATCAAGCAATCTCGGTATCGCTCCTACTGCATCATTTGTATGGAGCGTTGAAAGCACCAAATGCCCTGTAATGGATGCACGAACTGCCAATTCAGCTGTTTCTTTATCTCTTATTTCTCCTATCAACATCACATCCGGATCTTGTCTCATAAAGGCACGAATAGCATTTTGAAAGGTATATCCAGCTTTTTCATTCAATTGGGTTTGTTTGATAAAAGAAAATTTGTACTCAATAGGATCTTCAATAGTTAAAACATTTTTTGTAAGTGAATTTATTTTACGAAGTGCAGCATAGAGTGTTGTGGTTTTCCCGCTTCCCGTTCCTCCAACTATAAGAACAATGCCATGTGGTTTTGAAAAATATTTTTCTAGTTTTTTGATATTTTCATTTGTAAATCCAAGTTGTGTAAGGTTAAAAAGTGCGGAGTTTTTTCCTAAAAGTCTCATAACAATATTTTCACCATAATTAGTAGGCAAAGATGAAACCCTTATATCAAAATCTTCATTGAAAAACTCATACTTAAAAGCACCGTCTTGAGGTTTTCTTTGTTCGGCAATGTCAAGGTTGCTAAGAATTTTTATACGTGCTGCGATGTGATGATGCATTTGTATAGGTAATGCATAGTAATGTTGCAATATACCGTCAATACGAAACGAGATATTTGAAAATAACTTTTCTGCAGATATATGAATATCTGTCACATGGTCTTTAATCGCATTATTTAAGATTAGATCAATGAGATGAGGAATATTGGCATCTTGAGTTTTACTATAAGAGTGAATAATATTCTCTATTTCTATCTCAATTGGATTGCTTAGTTGATAGTAAAATATTTCAGCATACCGTGCGATGACCTGCTTATCTTCTACTACAAATTTTACCTCTTTTTTTGAAATTTTACGAAGATAGTCGTAAGTTGCCAGATCATTTACATCTTGCGTAGCTACTGTCAAGGTATTTGCATCAACACTGATGGGTAAGATACTTTTTGCTTTTGCAATATTATATGGGATAAGTTTGAGTGCTTCGGCAGATGGGACAATCAAAGTCAGATTTATCAATTCTAAATTATTCTGGATTGCGATTGCCTGAGCGATTTCACCTGAATTTACAAAATCTAAATTTTGTAATATTTCACCGAAAAATTGAGGATTTACTCCTTGCACATCAAGTGCTATCTCAACCTGTTCTCTTGTGATAAAACCTAACTCCTCTAGAAGTTGCCCAATCGCTTTGTTATGTCCCATTTTTTTATTCTCCATATCTTAAAGCTACTTGCATTTTCCAGAAGCAGTGTTACAATCACCAGATACACAATCAGCATTTGAATCGCACGAATCCCCTTTATTTGGCTGAGGATTGGCACAAATACCTCCATTGCAACTCCATGAGATACACTCATTATCCGCAGTACAAGAAGCACCGTTTGGGAGCGTGCCTGAAGCACTTCCGCCACCATAAGCATCTATGGTAAGCGTAAAACTTTTACTTATCTCTTTTACCTGATCTCGAACATAAACCTCAAGTCTATACGACCCTGCAACCGGATTTGAAAGAGATCCTAAAGAGGGAGAACTGCAACGACTATAAGTTGCGGTTGTACAATCAGGTACGAAGTTTAAAGCACCGTTACATGTATTTGTATTTAGCCAAGAGACTGCATTTGTATGGTCTTTGATACACCACTCATAATCCACTTCACCATCTGCATCTGAATCGGCAAAAGGAAATCCGCCGTCTGCGAATAACCTTGCACCTACATAATTCACATGTGTGTTGATATCTCTTGGAAGAGTAGGATCGTTAAGTATTTTTAACATATTTTCTGAGCAATCTACATTTTGATGCAGCTCTTCAATGGTTACCCAATCAACTATATCATCGTATATTTCTATCCTATTGACGGGAGTTATGTTATCATCAACTTGCTCACCGGCACCATAAATTTGAACTTTATATGGGGTAGCATTCATATCTACTGAAGTTTGCATGTTGTAATTAGCCCCCTCATGAGCTAAAACAAAAGCAACATTATTGATAACTCTTGGCGGAGTCATACCATTGTCAATCACTTGCAAATTGGTAGTTTGATATGCACAGATATCGTTATTAAGAGTAGATAGATTAGTATCGGGAGCATACAAGATAATGTTCTGATTATTTTTTGCAGGAGATAAGTCATTTTGAAATTCAGTGGTTGATGGCAAATTTGGCCATATTTTTACATACCCCAAAATAGCATTTCTGGCAATTTTAATCTGCTCTTTTGCTTCTGCAGTCTTTGCATTTTCTCTCATATTTTTGAGGGCTTGAAACGATCCACCGATTATAATACCTATAATTGTTAATACGATTGCGAGTTCTATCAGTGTAAAAGCTTTCCGTTTCATTTCAGCCTCCTAACTCACTGACTCTTTTTTTTATAGAGCTATACATGGGGTGTGAAGTGGCAATTTTACTTAAAATTGTTTTATAAATTGCAACAGCTTGAGTATTTTTTTTAATATCCAAACTCCTAGCATATGCAAAAATATTATAAACATTTTCAGGATTTTTTTCATATCCCATTTGATAATAATAATTCGCTTTTTCTATCTCATTTTGTTTTTCAAAATAATATCCTGCCAATATCATTAATCTACCGCTATGATCAACTAAAATATATGGTGAAAGATCATAATAAAAATTTGGATTATTTCGTTCTACTGCTCCATACGCATATGCATATATAAATTTTCCTTGGTAGTTTTGAGCCTCTATCAGATCTTTTGCATGCGACCATGCACCTTGTTTTCCATAAAGATAACATAGGTTGTTTTTGATTTTTTCATTCTCATTATCTGAAGCAAAAAGCATTTCATAGTACATAATTGCATCATTTTCATTGCCGTTAAGATAGGAGTTTTGTGCTTTTAATAAGATGTCTGCTTTGTCAGACTGAGAAAGAGTGTTTTGAATTTTCGGTGAGGGCAGGAGATCTTTTTGTTGAGTGTTTTGAGCTGTATCTTTGATATTTTCATTTTCACTTTGCTTTGTTACAACTTTCTCTTTTTTATTCGAAATAATCTCATTTTGCATATCTAACGTTGTAGTTTTGACTATAAAAGCATCTTTAAAACCGACCGCATGCAACTTTTCAAGATAAGGTTTTAGCTCGCTAATAGCAGAGCCTTGAAAACATCTTCCTTTTATGGTGCCTTTTATCTTATAAAGATTTGTATGAACTTTAAACTCTATGGGTATTTTTTCAAAAACTTCTTGAACTATATTTTTATCAATATATGAAAAAAGTTGAATTGTATATACTTTCTTGTTTTCATCTTTATGTTCTTCATTAAAATTGATGTTTTGGGCAGAACAAACTGAGAAAGTAAAAAAAAATAGCAGCAGCAATCGCTTCATTCAATAATCTTCAACCGTATTAAAATCACAAGTTCACGTTTTTCATCTGTGCTTACAGTTTTGGTAAATAGTGCTCCCAATAGTGGTATATCACCGAGTAATGGAACTTTATTCTCTTGTTTTGAAGTTGTATTGTTTATCAGTCCGCCGATTAGGACTAAATCATTATCCATAGCATAGATAACAGTTCCGGCTTCTTTAATATTTAAAATAGGTGCTGAAGCCACAGACTTTCCGTTTTCATCAAAATGACTTACAACCTCTTCAATGCTTGATGTTATCGGAATAATATTTAGCATAATTTTTCCATTTTCCATTACGGTAGGCGTTACACCCAGCGTAACTCCATCCAAAATATCTCTTCGCGTGTATGTTACTTCACTAGCACTTGCTGAACCGCCTGTCCCTTGTGTAGTTTGAACCTCTTTTTCCCAAAAAGGAATAAGCTTGCCGGATGATATCATGGCAGATTGACCGCTCAATACATTGATGCTCGGATTTGAGAGCGTATCCACATCTCCAGACTCAGCGAGAGCGCTTATGATAGATGAGAAATTTTTTGCATTATAATTTACTGAACCAGCAACTGCGGTGCTAAGCCCTAAAGTTTGGCTTAATTGAAGTGAATCGCCATTCCTTATAATACTGTTGGATACTGCCTCCCAACTTACGCCCAGTGAATGATCATTATTGAGAATAATCTCAAGTATTTTAGCTTCTATAAGAACTTGTCTACCTGATTGCTTTTTTATTTTTTCTATAACACATTCTATTGCTTCAATATTTTTCTTTTTATCATAGACATTAAGGGTACCTGTAAATTTGTTTAGTGTGTATTTTCCCTCAGGGCTTAAAAGCGATACAATATTTTTTTCAAGTTGTTCATAAAAATTATTAATTTCAGAAGGATTGTCATAAATCAATTTAAAATCCCCATTGAGTCCGCTATTGGCTTCGGTAGAGCCTTTTGCACCCGTATCTCCTCCAAGTTTCGTTTTAAATGATGAAGATATATGGACATAAGGGATAAAAAAGTTTTTTTGTTCAAATTGTTTGACATGTAAGATATTTCCTGAGAGTTTATAGTAACACCCTGAAATATTCATAATAACATCCAAAGTGTCCAGAAGCAATGCCCCTTGCACTGAGAGTGTGATTGGCATATTGATATCTACATCTTTATCTATTATAAGGTTCAATCCGGATTGTTTTGAGACTTGATATAAAATATTGGATAACTTCGCTTCTTGTGCGGACAAAGAGATTTTTTTATCATCAAATACCGAAATATTTTCATAAATCGGCGGTAATACCATAGGCGGAACATTTCCATTTTTAGATGATTCTTTAAAGGCTTTAATCTCTTGATTTGAGCTTAGCGAATTTACACTATTTACATCCTTTGGAGTATGTGTTGCACATCCTGCAAAAAACAATAAAAATGAAATTATTGAAATAAAAAAAGCCACCAAGACCCCTTTTCTGTTTGAATAAGCACTCTATCTTCTCTTACTTCTTTAATTGTAGCATCATTAACTTTACTTCCCTCTTTTACAAAACTATCATTTATAAGTGCAGTTTTATCATCAGAAAAAATTGCTTGCAACTGATAAGTATGTGCTTCTGGTTCAACTTGTGGTATTGCCTTTTTTAGAGGAGTCAATTTTTGAGTTACTTTAGTTTTTTCAACGTAAAGCAGTTCATCTACAACCCACTTAATATTATCTTCCCTTCTTAGGGCATCTTCACTTATCTTTTGATAAATATTCTGCTTTGACTCAATTTCAAGATATTTTTGCATTTTCTTATCTAAATTTTCATCAATATGCTGCTCATGCACAGGGAAAAAAGAGTGTGTACAGTTTATAATATTTGGACTAAAATAATAGACCAAAGCAGAAAGAATAAATGGCAAGAGCAACAATCCAACCGCTTTCTTACTGAGATACATAAGAAGCCTTTTTACAAGGTTGCGCCACTTCAACGACACCTACCACTCTATTATTATCAATACAAAGTTCTTTAAACTGAAAAAACCTAGTTTCCTGTCTTAACATCAAAAATTCTATAAGTTTAGTCTTGTCATGTGTTGAAATATCATAAGAGAGTTCCATATTTTTTGTATCATTGCCTTCATAAATATATTTATTTATATACAGATTATATGCCTCTTTATTTAAATCATAAAATTCTATCAGGTTTTTATCCGCTTCTTCCGCTTCGCATAATCTTTCTTTTATATTAGGAATAACTCTACTCTCTAGCCATTGATTTATATGTGAAATTTTTTCTAATTTTTCTATATCTTTAATATAAGTACTATTAAGTGCTTTTAAGTTTGCTTCGTCTTGTTTAAACCATTCAATATAACTTATCATCAATGCAGATAACACAAAATTAAGAGCAATAATTAAAGGTAGCCTCATCTTCTCTTCCTCGGCAACTCTTTTGAATTGGTTGGCTGCTTCATATTTTGTATCGTTAGCGTTATTTCAAAATCTAAGGTAGCGTAGTTTGTCTTATTTTGATAAGTGGCGTAGAGTGTTCCACCCAGTGTTTGTAGAGAATGAAAAAAAAGTTTTTCAAACTGATACAACGCTTCAAGAGTATTAAAAGAGCGTTTGAACACTGCGTTTAACCTCATGAACTCATCAAAATGCTCCCAAGAGATATTTTGTGGTTTTTGGAGTTCTACCAGTGGTTTGATAGCTATAAGTGAATCTACCGGATGGTATTGTATATATTTTTGGACTATTTGGATATGGTGAATATAGTGTAACAACTCTTCATTGGAGTATATTTTTGTATCTTGTGCTAATTGCGCCAACCTGCTTTTTGCTATTTCGTGATTTTGAAGTGCCTTTGCATAGCTATCGTATTGTTTATATGCAAAAAAAGAGGTTAGCAAAATGGCTGCAGTAGAAAATCCCAGCAATATCTTTATAGCAAAACGGTATTGGTTAAGACCCAAAATAGAGGTAGGATAAAATTGATACTTTTTTGGTACAAACCAACTTCCAAGAGAGATTATATGGCTATGCAACTCTTCATTTTTAAGTCCTCGAATGAATGTATTGGGATACAACACACAAACTCCCAACCCTGATAAAATATAAATATGTTCAAAGATGTCATCATCTACAGAAAGTGAACCGCTCAAAGCAATAAGTGAAAACTTAATCTCTCTGAAATGCTGTTGCACATAAGCAATAGTTTGGGTAATTTCCTCTATTAAAATTTTTTTTCTCTCTTCATTATTATCTATATCAATCGTATGTTCACGGCTAAAGATAAGGGTATTATCATGAATAACTATTATAATAATTTTATTGCCAAAAGTGTGAATGGAGAAGTAGCTATTTTCTTTTATGCACTCACAAGATATCCCAAAAAGAGCAAATTTGTTTATTGTTACACTTTTTATTTCACTCCAATTACCAATTTTTTTGAGTGAGTGCAAATATTCATCTTCATAAACTCCATCAACTTGGTAAGTAATCTTGCTGCCATTTTTCAGTTCACTAATAGAACAATAGTTAAAAAGAACTTTTTTAGCAACACATGACTCAAATAGTTTTCCAAGAATAATTCTTCGAATAACATGATCATTTTTTATAACTGATTCTATCAGTATTTTTTCGTCAACTGCCTCTTCTTGGGCGAAAGTGACATAATAAGATGTTTTATTTTTTAAAAAATGAGATAATTCGGAGAGTTGGATATATTGTTGCGCTTCAACAAAAAAGATGTTATTTCTGCTTTCTACTGTAAGGATACAAACGTCATTATTTTGGATACATAGGGAATAAAATCGATTCATTTATATATGCTTTTATTTAATGTACAGCACTTCTTATTCCAATTATATGTATTTAACTCGTATATATATATTCTCATTTATCCATTTTAGAACTTTTTTAAATTGGTATAATTAGAGATAGTCTAACCGTTCTTAACTACCTTTGATACAAAAACCTGCTCAAAAATCTGTTTTGCTGTTTTCCAACGGTCTTCTTTTGAATTCATCATTACGATAAGACAATCTTTGCCGTTCTTTTTTGCACGAGCGATAAGACATGGTCCTGCTTTAGAAGTGTATCCCGTTTTTACACCTACGGCATACTGATACTGATTTAGAAGACGGTTATGCGTGTATGCTAGAAATTTTTTCTTTCCATTAACTGAATAGTAAGTGTGCTGATTTTTTTTGCTTATATCATTAAAATATTTATTCTTTATAGCGTATTCAGTCATTTTAAGAAGATCACTAGGAGTGGAAAAATGTTGTGGATTATCAAACCCGCATGGATTTGTAAAATGGGTATTTTTCATCCCAATAGCTTTAGCTTTAGCATTCATCATCTCAACAAAACGCTTCTCAGTTCCGCCAACGGCAATTCCAATAGATTTAGCTGCATCATTGTCTGATTTAATCATTGCCGCCATGATAAGATCTTTAAGTCGAATCACATCACCCGGTTTGTAACCTGCGATAGTAGGCTCTACTTGAATCATTTCATATGTAATTGTCACGGGACGTTCTAAATTTCCCTGTTCAATTGCGACTAAAACAGTCATTACTTTTGTAAGACTAGCAGGTTTTAGTTGTTTAAACGCCTCTTTTGAGTAGAGCATTTTGTTATTGGTCATATCTTTAACTAATAACGCACCAACATTGAGTTTATTTAACTGTTCTTTATTTATATTTGCGGAGGCGGTAATGGACAATCCAAGTAATAATATAAAAATAAATCTAAACATAAGTTTCAAACTCCTCAAAATTTTTTAATATTGTTTTTATATCGGCAGAAGCCGTTATTCTCATTAATTTAAAATGCAAAAAAGCATATAAAAACTTTAAAAAGCACCTACTGGCTTATTAAAATCCGTATGTTTTATAAATATAAAAACAGACCCCTTGATTTTCTTATAAAAAAGCAAATGAATAGTGAATGAAAATAAATTTTTTAATCTCTTTAATATACCATTATTACTTTGCAATCTACATTTTTCTAAATCTAATTGTCATGATTTTGCCACTTTTGTAATTATAGCTATTTCTAGGCATTTGTTCAACTTTATATTCGTATGTGATTAACATAGATTTAACTTATTCTACTATAAAATTGTTTAAA
>KB226988.1_pt28 | contig 34435 bp, 30 predicted proteins | sample 524768 | NCBI WGS metagenome assembly AMQJ01 (sample SAMN00998488, study PRJNA167727) | sediment metagenome | isolation source: subsurface aquifer sediment | place: USA: Rifle, Colorado | collected Aug-2009
GATATTTATTTGATGTTGGTATTTCAAAAACAACTTTATCCACATTACAAGAATCTAAATTTTAAGTTTATATTATTGTAAATTTATTTATATATCTCCCATATTAAATTTTTGTTGGTAAATTAATAACTAAATAGTATTTTCATATTCATTTATAAACCTTGATTAACCTTATAATAATGATTAAATATTTTCTGACTGTTTTGCTAATTCCAATATTAGTTTTTTCTATTAATGCCCAGGAAAATGACACTACCCTGTTAACAAAAGATAGCAGTATAGTCTTTTTAAATATAACCGAACATTTAAACACAATTTATTCGGAAATAGAAATTGTTACAGAAAAGGAATTCGATCATTTATATTCTGTAAATTTTTTAAGTACCCTAAGGGGAAAAATGAATGGCGTTGAGGTTCAAACAGGAACCTGGGGAAATAATGCCTCATCTTTCTTTTTTATTCGCGGTGAAAAAAATATAAGTTCAAGCAACCAACCTATAATCGTAATTGATGGTATTCCCATTACAAATCAAATAAGTTCAACTTTCGGGTTCGACTTTGGGAATTTAGCCAACGACTGGAATTTAGATGATATTGAATCTGTAAGCGTTTTAAAAGGAGGACAAGCTGCTTCATTATATGGAAACCAGGCCGGAAATGGAGCCATAATAATTCAAACTAAAAAAGCAAAAGAAAAAGGCCTGCACATTGATTTTAACACTTCATTTCTGGCAAGTCAAATTGCAGATTTTCCTGAATTTCAAAATTCTTACGGGCAAGGCAGCTATGGTCAGTTTGAATATTTTGATGGTTTAGGTGGGGGAATCAATGATGGGATAGACTACAACTGGGGCCCACCATTAGATATTGGATTAATGATAACTCAATTTGACGGTCCTGCTGCAGGATATATTAACGGAGAAATTGTTACCGTGCGAGGTGGTGATGTCTGGGCCCGTGAACAAGCAATACTGAACGGTTTTGATAGTTATATTACACCAACACCTTGGGTATCACATCCCAATAATATGAAAGATTACTTTAAAACAGCCATGACCTATGCCAATAATTTAGGAATTTCCTGGGTAAATAAATATGGAGGGATAAGGGTTTCATATACAAACGTGCAAGCCGATAATGTTAGTCCAAATTCATCTTTAACGAAGAATACAATTACAACTAATCTTGATTATACTTTCTTTGATAGGCTAAACATATTTGGATCGATTAATAATACGATTTTAGAACAATCAAATTTAATAATACCAGGAGACTATAATGATTTAAATCCAATGGCTATATTCCCTTGGCTTGGCAGACAAGTTGATATGAATAGCTTAAAAGATTATTGGCAGGCAGGACAAAAAGACATTCAATTTTTTAATTACAATTATTCCTTTCAACCAAATCCCTGGAGTTTAGCTTATGAAAACAGGCATGATATGAATCGAAATAATTTATTTAGCAGCTATGGTGTTAAATTAGATGTGCTTAAAGGATTTTCAATTAATTATATCGGAGGATATAACAATATTAACTCTGAATTAAGAATCGATAATAATATTCCAAATTATAATAATTCAGGAAAAGAAACATATGACGAAAAGAATATAAGACATAATGTATTTTATAATTTTGATCTTAAAATTGGGAAAAATCATTTTATTAATCATTTTGCCGGATTTTATAAAAATATAAAAGAGCATAAGAAATACTATACAAATCTACCTTTTGAGTCTAGTATAGAGACGGTCATAAGTAGTAAGAATAATGATAAAACGACTGGATATTATGGTGGCTTATCTTACTCGTGTTACAATATTCTTTATTCACAATTCACATTGAGCAAAGATGTCTTTAATATTATAGAAAATGTTAAAACTCCAATATATCCTGCATTATCCGTTGGCCTTGAATTTAGTAGTTTATTAAAAGTCCCTCATATTATTTCTCAGCTAAATTTGCATGGTGGGTATTCAAAAGTTGGATTAAATAATGTTCCAATAAATACATTCTATAGTAATAACAATCAATTTCCAACAACATCCCAAAATACGTTGGGTTATGTTATAGGATTCATAAAAAACAGAGTATCTGTTCAAGGGAATTGGTATTCAAATATGACCGAGAATAGCCCTGTTGTAGTTTATGTTTCTGGTGTGACAGGTTATTTAAGTACATACAACAATATTGGCAAGGTTGAAAATAAAGGATTCGAATTTAACTTAGCCATGGTTCCCATTATTACAAAAAATATTTCATGGAAATCTGAATTCACTTACTTTAAAAACAGAAATAAAGTTGTTGATTTAGGAAATTTTGCAGCTATTATCAATAGTGGATCCTGGAATGTAAATGTTCAAAGTAGGGTTGGACTTCCTGTAAGCAATTTGTATGGTTCGCAATTTTTGAAGGATGAAGACCAAATTGTTTTCAGTAATGGATTACCAAGACAAGATAATAATTACGCAGTTTTGGGCGACGTAAATCCTGATTACATTATGTATTTTAGTAATAACCTTAACATTTATAAGTTTAAAATCTCACTGCTTTTAAATTACTCAAAAGGAGGAGTATATTACTCTCCTTTCTTCTGGATGTCAACCACGGCTGGGTCATCTTATCACACGGTGGATAGAAATAGAGGTGTCGTTGGACAAGGAGTTATGTGGGATGAAACAAGCAATTCCTACGTTCCAAATAACATATTGGTTAATGCGAAAGATTATTATAACTACATGGCAGATGTAGATGAGTATGCAATAATGGATGCCACATCTCTTTCTATTGATGAAATAAGTATTTCCTATGATTTTCGTTTTATGGAAAAGTTTAATTTAACTTGTACCTTGTTTGGGACAAATATCTATACATGGGCAAAAAATCATGATTATAACCAAAGTAACATTCAATTTAATTACAACCAATTCTATCGCGGAATAAACGATTTTAGTCTACCCAGCACAAGAACTTATGGGCTTAAACTAAAATTGAACATTTAAATTTTTATAGTACATAATAGCTATGGCATACGATAATTTCCTTGCAGAACGTATTTATCGAATATTAAAGGACAAAAACATCGCTTTTAGTGAAAAGAAAATGATGGGAGGTTTAAGTTTTATGGTAAATGAAAAAATGTGCTTAGGCATAATCAAAGATAATTTAATGATTAGAATTGATCCGGAAATTCAAGATGACTTACTGAAACGAACCGGATGCCGAATGATGGATTTTACCAAACGTCCAATGAAAGGATTCTTATATGTAGAACCCATTGCTGTTGATTTGGAATCAGATTTGGAAGAGTGGATTCAGTATGCATTGGATTTTAATCCAAAAGCGAAGAAAAGCAAAAAATAAATTAGAACAGGGTTTTTTCTATTAATATTATCTTAGAGTAAAGATCCTAACTTGGATTATTAATCAAATGAAAATTGTAAATCTCTTTTGGAGGTCTGACAAACAGGCTTGAGTGGAAAAGGAATGTTTATTTGTTAAACTGAAAGCGATGAAACTGATTATTAAAACCATAGAACCAGGAGGATTATCAGGCAACTGCTACTTAATTGAAACTCAAAAAGGATTCATTTTAATTGTAACAGGTGAAAAAACGAATTACGAACAACTTGAAAAAGAACTTAACCTACGTGGATGTATTTCCTTCAATCTAAATCTCATCATTTTTACTCACAACAATTCTAATAATAACAACACTTATTCACTTATGCGAGAAAAGTATAAATCAAAAATTGCACTGCACATTCTGGATAAGGAATTAATAAATGAACCCGAACCTTTTAATTTCTGGAACTCTATACTAAAATCATTTAAGAACACATTTTTTACCAATTCAAAAAAAACTAACTTCAAACCAGACTTAATTATTGACGAAGGATCTAATCTTTCAGAATTCGGATTAAATGCCCGTGTGCTTTATTTACCAGGACATTCAAATTCTGTTGGCGTTTTAACCGAAAATGGCGAATTATTTTTAGATGATCTTATAAATGAAGAAGGTTTATTGCCAGGTAGTCAGAATCATAACGTGAATTATTTAAAAAAGCTGAAGAATTTGTTCGTTGATATCGTTTATCCTTCACATGGAGATCCAATCCTTTTACAATCATTAAATTTATAGTCAAGTCGATTCCTCATTTTGATATTTTATTTACATTGCGACAAAATTAGAGCAATGAACAGCATAAAAAAATCTTATATTTTCCTTATTCTTGGAGCAATACTTATTGCTTTTTCACCCGTACTCATAAAATATGCAGGAGTTCCCGGAACGGTTTCAGTTTTTTATCGATTACTTTTTGGAACAATTACACTTATCATTCCTTTTGTCATTTCACGAGTAAAAAGTAAAGAGAAATTAAATTCCAGAGGAATTCTTTTTGCAATTATAGCAGGATTATGCCTTGCAACAGATATGATTATGTGGGCCGCAGGAATCATGGCATCAAATGCTGCTATGCCAACATTGGTTGGAAATTTAGCACCACTTTGGGTAGGGATAGGGGCATTTCTGTTTTTAAAAGAACGACAAACATCTAAATTCTGGATCGGCCTTTCAATTGCTTTAACCGGAGTAAGTTTTTTAATTATTCAGGATCTTTTTGAGCCTAACGGGATTTTTAAAGGATTGATTTTAGGCCTTTTTGCAGGGATATTTTATGCAAGTTTTATGCTTCTTGCACAACTAGGAAGAAAATATTTAAATACAATTTCCTTTTTATTCATCAGCTCGCTAGCCACAACCGTTTTTTTGGGGATTTCCATGTTGATTCAGAATTATGAATTTAGTGGATATTCAGCAAACACCTGGATTGTGTTTCTTATTATGGGAATAATGATTCAGGCTGGAGCCTGGTTCTTAATCAATTTTGCACAAGGATATTTACCCGCTTCTCTGGTTGCACCAACATTACTTGCACAACCTGTTTTAGCAGGTATATTTGCATTTTGGATTTTAGGTGAAGAACTTACTCTTTGGCAAATTGCCGGTGGGCTGATTGTAATCTTCGGAATCTATATGGTTCATTTTGCCAAACAGAAAAAGAAAGCTCTTTAATAACTTTACATTTTATTAAAAGATTAGTTAATTTTATCTTTTTTACCAAAATCAATACCCATGAAAGCATCGCGCATAACCAATAGTTTATTAATTTCCTTTGCAATAGTAATTATGCTTATTTATGGAAAAAACCTCCTTATTCCTTTTGTGATTGCTCTTATCTTTTGGTTTCTGATTAAAGAAATTCGTGATCTGCTTAACCGAGTTAAATTTATTGATGAAAAAGTACCAAATACCATTCTAAATATTATAGGTTTTGCTGTAATATTTGCCATCATTGGTGGTATTGCTAAAATTCTTACAGTTAACATTCAGCAGTTGTCGGTTGAGCTACCTGTTTATCAAAATAACATTACAAAAATCACTGCAGCCATAAATTCAACGTTTAATATTGATATTATTAGCTCCGCAAAAGAATTTCTTGGCAAGTACGAGTACACCAATCTTTTATCGGTACTGTTTAATTCAATAACCGAAATTTTTGGAGATGCTTTTTTGATTCTAATTTATACCTTATTCCTTTTACTCGAAGAACCTTTTTTCGCGAAAAAGATTAACATAATATACGCTAAAAAAGAAGAACAAGAAGACGTAATAACTGTTTTAAGCCAGCTGGATAAATCGATTGGTCGTTATATCTCTGTAAAAACATTAATAAGTTTACTTACCGGATCTCTAAGTTATATTGCTTTACTTTTAATTGGCATAGATGCTCCATTATTTTGGGCCTTTTTGATCTTTTTAATGAATTATATCCCTGCCGTTGGATCACTAATAGCTACAGCGTTCCCTGCCATGTTTGCTATGCTACAATTTGGAGAATTAATGCCTGGCATTTGGGTTTTAATCATTGTTGGTGCAATTCAGCTTATTGTTGGAAATTATATCGATCCTAAATTAACAGGAAGTTCTCTTAATGTAAGTCCGTTGGTAGTATTGTTTGGCTTAGCTTTCTGGGGAGCTATTTGGGGAATCATAGGAATGGTTTTAAGTGTTCCTATTACCGTAATGTTGATTATTATCTTATCTGAGTTTCCTCAAACAAGGGCTGTAGCTGTTCTTTTAACTAAGGACGGAGGTATTCTTAAAAGGAAAACTCTAATTGATAAATAAATCTGTATCTTCTTTTATTTAACATTTTAATGTTTTTGTTGTTTAGCTATAAAACAACAAAAACATTAATGAAAACAATATACCACAAAGCAGATTCGAGAGGCTCAGCAGATCATGGATGGCTCAACACCCATTTTTCGTTTAGTTTTGCCGACTATTATAACCCTGAAAGAATACATTTTGGTGCACTACGGGTTTTAAACGATGATACCATTGCAGCAGGGGAGGGTTTTGGAACACACCCTCACGATAATATGGAAATTATTACCATTCCGTTAAGTGGAGATTTAGAACATAAAGATAACATGGGAAACTCCGGTGTAATCCGGCATGGCGAAATACAAGTTATGAGTGCCGGAACAGGCATTCAGCATAGTGAGTTTAATCACAATAAAAATCAGGAATTAAAATTATTGCAAATTTGGGTTTACCCTAATAAAAAAAATGTTGAACCCCGATACGATCAAATATCTATCAAAGATTTTGAAAAGGAAAATGATCTGTTTCAGATCGTTTCTCCCAATAAAAATGATAAGGGTGTATGGATTCATCAGGATGCCTGGTTTTATTTGGGGAATCTGAAACAAGCCTGGACCGGAGAATATGTCCTAAAAGGAAACAATCATGGAGTATATGTGTTTGTAATTAATGGAAAAATAACCATAGAAAATCAAGAATTAAACATGCGCGATGCATTGGGTATTTCGGAAACGAAAGAGTTTAAAATTAAAGCAGAAAGTGATTCTCGAATATTATTAATTGAAGTTCCTATGAATATTAATTAAAACTAAATTATATGGATGATAAAATAATACACTCAAGCGTTTTTAATTTCGCAAATAAGGTAGAATACTCTAGCGATGGTATTGTAAGCAAGCGAATAATTCAAAAACAAGTTGGAAACATTTCTCTCTTTGCGTTTGACAAGGGTCAGGAATTAAGTGAACATTCAGCTCCTTTTGATGCTTTAATTCAAGTTTTAGAAGGATCTGCACTAATCATCATTGATAAAAAGCCGTACGATGTTCCTGCAGGAGGATCAATTATTATGCCGGCCAATATTCCCCATGCCGTAAAAGCAACATCAAGATTTAAAATGCTTTTAACCATGATTAAGGAATAATAAAGAAGAGCAATGTTTTATAAAGACAAGATTTTTCATCACTGAACGATTTTGTCTTTTTTTATTGTTTCCCATTTTTCAATCTTATCAAGTAAAAAATATGCTAATAATGATCCGATGGAATAATAAAAGAAGTCTGACCATGTAAATGAGCTCCCAATAATTGTTCTTCCAATAAAATTTGATCTGATCATTACTAAAAACTCATTTTCCCATAATTGCATAAACTCTAAAATACAAGTAACAACAAAAACCCCAATTACTATTCTAATTGGTTTAGATTTTGGGAGTATGATAAAAAAGATTAAACACCAGAATATTTCATAAAAAACACCTCCAAGTTTATTATTAACCCACTCATGTCCTGTTCCGGAATAAATTTTAGAGAAGAGTCCTAATGGAATAATTATAAACAAAACGATAATTGCTAAAATCAGGTGTTTTTGATTTTTCATCTGGCATTCTTATTTAGAAATTGTATTTACATTGCCCCCCTGCATCTTAAAAATACAAATTTTTAAATGAAATGCTATTTTTCTTAAAAATGTTTTACTTGGTCTTTGTTTTTTTGTAACTTATCTGTCTTTATTTATTAGCCATTAAAATATTTGACCCATGAAAAAGTTAATCATTACTTCTATTTTTATATTAAGCGCAGGCCTTTTGTTACAAGCACAATTTTTAATGAATGGTAATTCGCATATGTTGCGTGCCGGAGATGAACATTATTTCAACATCACCAATAATGCTGATCCTGGAGCAAGAGGGCCATCTGTTGTTTGGGATTTTAGCAATCTTCAGAATCAATCTTCATTAACAAGTTTTATGTATAGTGCTTATAATACAGCTAATTCAATTGATATCCCGGAAGCCAATACGGTTTTAGAAGAATTCGAAGTTAAATTCTATTTTAAAGCATCAGATGGAATAATTGAACAATATGGAACGGTAACTAAAAATAACACCATAACCAAATATGATAAGCCTTTTGTTAAAATGGTTTTCCCATTTAATTATGGAGATACTTATTCGGGTGACTTTTCCGGGACAATAGAAGGAGCAAATAATTACAAAGCCAATTTTACCGGAACATATTTACTCGAAGCTGATGCTTATGGAACATTAATTCTTCCCGGGAATATCCGTTACAAAAATGTTTTCAGAATTAAAACCTTTAAAGAACAATGTTTTAATAATAATAACACATGCAACTGTGCAACAATCTCATATAAATGGTACTCTGAAGATCTTCGGTATCCCTTGTTAACTATTATACAAAGTCAAACATCGAATGGAACAAAAACAATTCAAACTGCTTATTATTCTAAAGCTGAAAACAAATCTGTTGAAGATAACCAAGATAGAAAATTAGTTTCAGAAAGCATTGAAGCTAAGATTTACCCCAATCCATTTAAAGAAGCATTTAAGCTGGATTATACCATTGTAAATGATGGTAACGTAAGCATTGAAATTTATGATAATACAGGTAAAAAAGTCAGCACAATTCAAAAACTAAATCAGAAAGCAGGATATTATACAGAGACAATTAACTCGGATAATATAGGCAATCAGCTTGGGATGTTTCATATTAGAATAATCGCTGGAGACGATGTTGTATCAAAAACTGTGATAAGAGGAGAATAAGATTCTGGTTAGTTCTTTGAGTGTGAGGAACGATCGAAGCAATCCTTAAATTTAAAGAGATTGCTTCATTTTATTTGCAATGACTTAAAGTTTTTAAAACCATCTTTTTCGTTTTATGTACCAAATCATTCCCAAAACAACTGTAAGCATAACGCCCAGTACTCCAAAATATCCCCAACGCCAGGATAATTCAGGCATATATTTGAAGTTCATTCCATAAAGTCCTGCAATAAATGTGAGTGGAATAAAAATAGTTGCAACAATGGTAAGAGTTTTCATTACCTGGTTCATGCTGTTATTCAAATTTGAATTATTCAACTCTGTTAGTGATTTTTGATCTTCGCGAAAAGTTTCAATTGATTCAAATACAAAATTTACATGATCCTGTATATCACGTAAATATTTATAATTCGATTCAAATATTTGTTCTGGCTCTTCATTTACCAAATTAATTATAGCTTCGCGTAAAGCAAAAATATCTTTACGAACAGTAAGTATTTGTCTCTTGATATGATGTATTTCGTTAATAGAATTAAGCGAAGGTGTGTCAATTAGTTTATCTTCAATTTCCTCGAGCGCACTTCGAAGTTTTTCAATCAACAAAAAGTAATTATCAACAATTGTGTCAATCAATAAGTAGAATAAATAATCGGCTCGTTTTTTTCTTACTTTTCCAATATTGTTTTCAATTCTTTCTCGTAGCGGTTTTAACAACTCACTTCGTAGTTCTTTAAAACTTATCAAATAATGATCTCCCAGTATAAAACTAGCATGCTCCTGTTCCAGTTGATTATCCTGGTCGAGACTTAATATTTTTAATGTTAAAAATACATGATGTTCAGAAAACTCAACTTTGGGTAAGTGATCTACATTTAAGGTATCTTCAAGCATTAAGCTGTGAATATCGAAATGCAAACCAATTTTTTCTATCGCATCAATTTGATCTAATGTAAAAAAGTGAATCCAGTTTACTTTATCGGGTTGAATCTGTTTTACGATATCTTCGTACGATAACTCCTGATTAATCGACACTTTATCTTCGTCGTACTGGATTAATCGAATAGCCGGAGAATCTTCCCTCTTTATACCTGTGTATGTTAAGCTCCCCGGAATTTGGCCAATTTTATGCGTTACTGTTTTTGATTTTTTCCTTCGCATGTTTTATTCCTTTCGTTTTTCTTCCAGATCCTTTTTAAATACAACCGTTCTGTATGGAAATGGGATTTCAATACCTTCTTTATCAAATCGTTCTTTGATAGATTTTCGCAAATCGCATTTCATGACAAATCCGGTGGGGCTGTTTTCCGACCATACATAAGCCCTGAGGGTAACTGCCCAATCGGCCAGATTAATCACACGAACAATTACTGCAGGAACATTATTTTCCTTTTCTTCCTGAGTGCGATTATCAACAAAGTTGGGGTGTTTCATGGCTTCAGAACGCATTATCTCCATCGCTTTGTCAATATCAGAATCGTAACTGATTCCTATTTCAAGAAAATTATTAATCTTATCTTCAACGATGTTAGAGTTAACAATTGTTTCAGCACTAATAACTGAATTGGGAACTATTATTCTGCGATTTTCAAAATTTCTGATAACTGTATGTCGTAAAGTAATATCCTCAACATATCCAACGAATAATTCACCTATTTTAATAAGGTCATTTACCCTGAAAGGCTGAAAAATAACCATGAAAATACCACTAATGATATTTGAAAATGCCTGTTGCGAAGCAAAAATTAATATGGCTGTTATAATTCCTGCCCCAGCTGTAAGGGTTAATCCTAAGGCTTTTAACTCTGGTATCAAAACAAACATAACGATAAAGGCTGCAATGAAAACCATAAAACTGACAGCATTTTTCAAGAAGTTAAATTTGGTATAATCAACATTTAACTTTTGGGATGAACGAATGAAAAAGCGATTCATCGTAAACCGAAGTATTCTTGTAATAATTATTGCAGCAACTAATGTAACAACTACAATTAATGAATATTTAAAATAATTGCTTTCAAAAAAGTTTTCCATAAGTTTAACTCCTTTATAAATTGTATTTAATGGACTAAAGTCCGGCTTTGATCCTTTTATAACCACGGGCTTAAGCCCGTGGTTATTTCTTGTTTACAGGGCTTTAGCCCAAAACTATGTTTTTATAAATAAATCACTCAGTAATTTAAAGATTAATGCCTTTAATATCTTTATATAAATCAACAGCATACAAGTCTGTCATTCCGGAAACAAAGTCTACGACGGATATTACTTTTTTATAAAAACTATGCTCTTCGACACTGAACTGCGAAGGCAATATGGATAGAATCTTTTGTGAATAATCGCTGTCGGGATTAAAAATGGCGGTTATAAATTCATCTAAAAGAGCCCCAAGCACATTAAATCCTGTTAATTCAATTTTCACAACAGAACGATGCTTGTAAATTTCATGAATAGCCACATTTTTACATTTTTCAAATGCATCTTTACTTTTTCCTTTCAATCCAGCAATAAGACTTTGATTATATTCTCCATTTAAGATTTGATCATGATTTTTTATAAAAACATCGGCAATTTCCCTAATAAGCTTCCCAATAACAGAAGCTCTCAAATAAGCTACCTGCTCATTAATGTCAGTAACCTCTTTAAAAATTTCTTCTTTATTTTTATAAAACTTTTTATCCTTAGTTTCTTCAAAAAATCCCAACAATAAATCAAAGGTTTTTGATGTGTCAAGAATTTTTAGTTTGTGGGCATCTTCAATATCCATAATTTCATAGCAAATATCATCTGCTGCTTCAACCAAAAAAACCAATGGGTGTCGTGCATAAACCTCAGGTTGATTTTCAAGTTTTTTTAATCCCAGCTCATGGGCAATTTTCATAAAAGATTCTTTTTCTGATTGAAAATATCCAAATTTCTTTTTCCCTTGCATCATAGCGTCCGACCCATAAGGATATTTTATAAGAGTTGCCAGAGTTGAATATGTTAAGGCAAAACCTCCTTTTCGTCGCCCGGTAAACTGATGTGTTAAAAGTCGCAGGGCATTTGCATTTCCTTCGAAATGTGTTAAGTCTGTCCACTCTTCATCGGTAACCACATTTTTAATTTTCTTTCCATTTCCTTCGGCGAAATATTTTGAAATGGCCACTTCACCTGCGTGTCCAAAAGGAGGATTTCCCATATCGTGGGCCAGACATGCTGCAGAAACAATTGACCCAAGTTCATTTAAAATTTCTTTGTTCTTAATGTCTTCTCTCTTTTGTAAATCCTGTGCCACTAGGTTTGCCAAAGATCGTCCAACACTTGCAACCTCAAGACTATGTGTTAATCTATTATGAACAAAAATACTCCCAGGCAATGGAAAAACCTGTGTTTTATTTTGTAATCTCCTGAATGGTGATGAAAAAATGATTCGATCGTAATCGCGCTGAAATTGTGATCTGATTTCTCTTGTGTCCTTAAATTCGCGTTTTTCCAGTCCAAGCCTTTTAGCAGAAAGTAGTTTATCCCAATTCATATTTTAATATTACGATTTTTAGTGTTTATTATTAGTACAATTTAGATATCAATACCTAAGAATATTCTGATTAAATATCCTATTCCAAATGTAAACACAGCAACACCCATGCTTATAACAAACATTTCCCAGAATCGTTTTCGGAAATTCAGATCCTTTGCCACAGAAATGTAATAATTGAAAAACAAAATGACTATCACTGCAAAAAACATAGTAAGCGCAAGACAAACAAAATAATTGGTAAATAAGAAATAAGGAAGAATGAGTATTATCACTGTAAAGATATATGCAATTCCGGTGTAAATCGAAGATGAAAAAGCGTTTTTACCATTTCCTTCCGATTTTGTTGACAGGTATTCGGATGCAGCCATTGAGAAAGATGCAGCTATACCAGTAATCAAGCCTGCAATAGCAATTAATCGTGTGTTTTGAAGTGCAAAAGTAAGTCCCGCAAGAGTTCCGGTAAGTTCAACCAGAGCATCATTTAATCCTAAAACGATTGATCCAACATATTCAAGCTTTTTCTCTTCCAGCATATCTATTAATTCTTTCTCATGTGCATCTTCATCTTCAACGATATGCCTTGCTTCTGGAATAAATTTACAAGCCTTTTCATACGCTTCCTGAGCTCCTTTTTCTCCGTTCTCCATTAGTTTTATCCCAAATGTAATTCCCAGAATACGAGCAATCCAATAAAATTTAAATACGTTCCACCAATTGGGTTTTACATCTACTCCACTATATTTTTTCCAAAACATATAATGGCGCATTTCATCGTCTCCAATTTTCTGGAGGGTTTCAGCATTCTTTGTGTTTTTTATTTTTCTGGATAAACGAGAATAAATGTAATATTCTGTTATTTCGTTTTTCTGAAATTGTTTGATTAATTTATTCTGGTCGGGTTGTAAAATTCTTTCTTGCATTTTTTAAACAATTAAATGTTATACAAATTTATAAAAAGACAGGATAAAAAGGAATCAAGGGAGATTAAAATGAATACCCCAATAATATTTGAAAACTATCTGCTGCATCACCATGAGCTTTTAAGGTAACACCTCCTAAAATATGATTATTAAACTTATAACTTATTGAATAGCGTTGGAAAAAAATTGCAGGCTTATAAGGAGCATAAATATAAGTTCCCCAGTACTGAGAAAAATCAAATTTCCCAAACAACAAGTGATGACCAACTAAACCTGATATTTTTTGGTGATCTTTATACACCCCCTTTCTCTCTATTTCCTCTTTTGCTCCTCCATCATTAATATACTCAAATCCCAAGCTAAAACCATTAAGAATACTTACTGTTCTACCCACTAATCCATAAAAACCAAATACATAAGTAGTAACTTCTGGAAAATATTCATCTTCCTTTATTTTTTTTATCATTCCAAAAAAATATACATTATAAAACATTTCAGGTGTAAACCTTTGCCTGTTACGTTCAGGGAAAATCAATTTTTTTGAGGGGTAGTAATTTACACCTATTCCAAATGTTGGAAAATTCATTCCATAATTAGGTTGTTTTACTCCACCGTTAGAAATATGATTGTATTTAGCAAAACACATTAAGCTATAATTGTTATTAAGCTGATAATAGGCATTAATATCAATGTGCACAATGAAGCTTAGATGCGTTGAAAAGAATGTATTATCAGGATTATCAACTTTATCATAAATTTTATCGAGAAAACTCAATCCAACACCCATTCGGGCTGAAAATAAAAATCGATTGGAACGAATAAAAAAAGGTTCGGCAAATCCTATTAAGTTAAATGAACTTCCAACAATTTCAGGATTATCATAATTTATGTATAAAAATGAAATTCCAGTTTTTGAAAAACAGTTACATTGTTGCCAGTTTTTTTCTTTCAGCATTAACCAGGAAAGTTCAAATTCAAGCCCAAATGGATTTGTATTTGTAAGATGTTCAACTTTACTCGAATGAGGAAGAATTAATCCATATTGCGGTTTTAGGGCAAAACTTATTGGATTATTAACCTCATCCTGTCCTTTTGATGTTTGAAAAATTGCAAGCAATAAGAATAAAATCAGAAGTTTATTCCTGATCATTTAATTTATTCGTTTAATTTTTCTAAAATTGCCTTAGGTATAGCATCTTTATGTACAGCAACAGTCATGGTTTTTAATTTTACATATGATTCTGAAGCATAAAAGCACCCTCCAAATTCATTGCTGTCGATTCCCCATGAGTTCTTTACTTTATAGTATTTGGTTCCATTCTTGTCTTTTGCCAATCCAACAATATGCATTAAATGATCATCGGTGGTTTCATAATTATCATACCCAATTTGTCGCAGTTCAGGAGTAATTTCTTTTTGTTTTACTGGTTTTATAAATGTCTGAGTTTTTTCATCCTCATTCATATCAGCCCAGTCTTTTTCCGGAACAATAGCAAGACCCTTTTTATGATTAAATCCGGGATCACTTACATCGCTTGCCCAAATAACAGAGTATCCGTTTAATAATGCATGGTTAATAATTTCTGTTAAATCATCCAGTTTTACATTTTTTACAGCTCCATTTGACCAGTTGTCGGGCGATTCAAATACAATTTCAGTATAATATGGATTGTTTGTAAATGAAGTAAATGCAATATAATTTGATACATCGATTCCCAAATAATCACGAAAACTTTTTGGGCTATACTTTTTACCTTTATATTCAAATTCTTGAGGATATTCTCCTAAATAAACATCCAACACAGCGCTTATAGCTTTGTTCCAAACCGTTGTTAGTTTATCCTTTTTAATTAAAACAGCCATCATTGATTTTAAAACCTGATCCATTTCAACATGGTCGTGCATTTGAGGGTTAACAATTAATCCGGGATAAGCTTCCTGAGGAACTATACCATAATTCTTTACCACATTAAATAAATCCCAGCCTTCGGCTCCAGCTCCAAAATTTATGTTCCCATGATAACGTACAAACATCCGTGCATGATCCTCGTATGTACATCGGATCGTGAACATCTCAGATAAATCAAACTCTCCTTTTCCTAATCTTATAAGCTCCGATTCAATAAAAGATGTAGTGCCAAAACTCCAGCAAGTTCCTGTATTTGCCTGATCTTTAACTGGAGTTGCAGGTATTTCATTTATAATCTTAATCTCCCGGAATGTGGGTTGGGCAAATGTTTCAATAGAAAATAGAGTGAATGTCAAAAGGAATAAAAGCTTTATTTTCAGTATTATCGTTTTCATTTTTAGTGATTTTAATAAATATATTGCAAATTAGTTATATTGTAATTAAAACAAAAATTTTGATATCCCTTCAAATGACTAAATCTATAGGATTTCTCTTCACACTAATTTTACAGGACATTGCGAAAGAGACTCTTAAGTTATTAACAGACAGAAAAAAAGTTTTTGACTAAAATTTTGAAAAAATGTTTACAAACCTGTCAACCGTAATTTTTTAGTTCAGTATTTTTTACTTTATTTGCAGCTTTATTTTATTGACGAGGGAAGAACGGAAATAAATGGAATTCGAAAGACGGCTAAAGAATAAGACTATATTAACAGTTATGTTTGTTTTGAGTGTATTGTGTGCAATATATTTTGCCATAAGCATAAAAAATCAAAAACAATATATCAATTGGCAAATCCAAAAGGAAAATGATATTGTTAACCTTGAAATTAAAAATCTTTTCCAAAACACAAATCAGTTGTATAGAGAAAAAATACAATATTTTGTAAATAATCCTGAAATAAAGAAAGAGTTCAAGGCAAACAATATTGAAAATTTATACCGAAAAATATTCCCTTTTTATACTATACTCAAGTCTGAAGATCCGTATCATTTTGTTGTTAATTTTTACACGAAGGAAAATTCTTTAGCCTTAAATATGGAAACCGGTTATGGAAATAGTCAAAAAACAGCTCCAAAGAATTCCATTGTTTTTGAAGCCAATCAAGAAAAAAGAAAAAAAACCGGTTTTGAATTTGTAAATTCTCTATTGTATTATAAAATTGCAGAGCCTATTGTATTTGAAGGACAGTACGTTGGATGTATAGAATTTGCTATTCGTGAAAATGAAATTATTACCTTTTTAGCAAGAAACTACGACATTAATATTGCAGGATTGTTTAATACATCAACGCTGGATCAAAATATTCTTAATGAATTTGGATCAACCGTTATCGATAATAAATATATTATTCATTCGCCGAATAATGACGAAATTATTGCCAAAGTAGTGGAAAACAAATCTTTAGTTCCGGGTAAATTTGAATTTAATGATAAGTACTACTATTTGAATATTATAAATACGGAAACCAGTTTTCATAATGAGGGACTTGATGGAGTTGTTTTTGCACGCGACATTACAGTTCTTCAAAATCAATATCTGGCCGTTCTGTATAAATCAATCATTATCATTTTTCTAATCCTTTTGTCCACCTATATAATTTTGCATTTTTCGTTCAATACCTTAATTCAAAAAGTATTTAATTTACAGGATTCTCTTGATAAAAGACTGGCCCAAAAAACGAAAGAGATTGTCAATGCCAATGCCGAATTAAATCAGATTTTCAACACCACTGGAAATAGTATGCGCTTAATCGACACTGATTTTAATATTTTGCGTGTGAACAGAGCATTTACAATGATGTCGGGAATTAGCAAAGAAGATGCTGAAGGCAAAAAGTGTTTTAACATTTTCCCCGGCCCTTACTGTCATACAGCAGAATGTCCATTAAATCAAGTTAAAAATGGCGAAGATCGTGTTGAACAAGACATAAAGAAAAAGAACAAAAACGGGAAAATAATTCCGGGGATTTTGAATTCTGTAGCATTTAAAGGTCAAAATGGAGAAATTCTTGGAATAATTGAAGATTTTAAGGATATCTCAAAGCGAGTAGAAGTTGAAGAAGCTCTATTAAGAACAGAACAACAATTTTCCATTTTTATGGATAATCTTCCTCTAGGTGTATTTATTAAAGACGAAGAGCTAAAATCGGTATATTTAAATAAATTTATGGATAATATCTATTCAAATACCGATTGCCAGAACAAAACTCCTGAAGAAATTTTCCCTGAAGAATATGCTAATCGTGTAATTGAAGAAGATAAACGAGTTTTAAATGGAGAATTATTAGTTGTTGAGGACAATCTTCCAAATAAATTGGGTGAATTAAAGTCGTATCAAACACATAAATTTAGATTCAGAGCAGCAGATAACACCTGGCAAATAGGAGGTGTTTCCATTGATATTACTCAAAAGAAAAAGACTGAATACGAGCTTAAAATCCTGTCGAATGCAATTCAACATTCACCTGCATGCGTTGTCATTACTGACTTAGAAGGGAAGGTTGAAATTGTAAATCCAAGTTTTACTCAAATTACAGGCTACTTACCTGAAGATGTTCTTGGAAAAGAAATCAGCATCTTACATTCTGATTCTAACTCAAATAATGTTTTTAATGATATTATTAAAACCGTTATAGAGGGGAATGATTGGCAGGGTGAGTTCCAAAACATTAAGAAAAACGGTGAAAGATATTGGGAATTGGCATCCATCTCTCCTGTTATTAATAACAAGTTTGAAATAACCCACTTTGTTGTTATCTCAGAAGATATCACATCAAGGAAAAAAACCGAAAAAGAGTTAATTGATGCAAAAGAAAAAGCAGAAGAATCGAACCGTTTAAAAACTGCTTTTCTTGCAAACTTATCGCATGAGATAAGAACGCCAATGAATGCAATTATTGGATTTTCAAACTTATTGCTCGATGAAGAAATGGCTTATGACGATAAGGTTAAATTAAACAACCTGATTAACGATAATAGTCAAAACCTTCTCAAACTTATTGATGATGTAATTGATATTTCAAAAATACAGGCAGGAGATTTTCAACTGAATAAAACAGAATGTTTTTTAAATAAGCTCCTTCTTGACCTTTATGTATCTTTTAGTATTCAAATTGAAAACGATACCAAAAAAGACATTCATCTTTCAATGAATAAGGGATCGCGAATAAAAGATTTTTCAATTGTTACAGATCCGGTAAGATTGAAACAAATCCTTTATAATTTAATCGAGAATGCCATAAAATTTACAACAAAAGGCTTTGTTGAGTTTGGTTATACCATTATTAAAGATCAGAATAAAATTCAATTTTATGTGATTGATTCGGGTATAGGCATCTCAAATGAAAAATTTGATATGATTTACGATCTTTTTCGACAAGCCGATGAATCGTTTACCCGCGAATATGGAGGAACAGGAATAGGATTAACCATTGCCAAAAAAATAGTTGGTCATTTAGGTGGAGAAATCTGGGTTCAGTCAACTCCAAATCAAGGTACAAATATTTATTTTACATTACCTTTCGAAACAGCTGAATCAACTGTTGAAGATACAAGTGTAAAACTTGTAAACACATTCGACTGGCAAAACAAGGTGGTTCTTATTGCCGATGATATTGATGTAAATTATAAACTAATCGAAGAAATTCTTTCTCCTACAAAAGCTAAAATTCTTTGGGCAAAAGATGGTAAAGAAGCGGTTGATTTATGTTTAAAAAACGACAATATTGATCTCGTTCTTATGGATATTAAAATGCCAATTATGAATGGATTTGAGGCAACTCAAAAAATAAAAGAACACAGACAAAATCTTCAAATTATTGGTCAAACAGCATATGCTCACGATAATGATCGCCAGAAATGTTTAAACGCAGGTTTTGATAATTACATCTCAAAACCTATTAAAATTGAAGATTTACTTTCCACAATACATAAAGCTTTTTTAAAGAATTAGCTGACTTTATTTCCTTATTTCATCAATTTCAGTATTAAGCTGTAATTGAATCTCTTAATTTTTTATTACATTTGTTCAGATGTAAGTAAATACTAATATTTATTTTGATTTTTAATGTAATTATTTACATTTATAAAATTAATGCTAACAAAAAACAAATGTCATGATCGCAACCTACATTCAGGAATTACTTGCCACAAACAACAGGGTTATTGTTCCAAACTTTGGAGCATTTTTGGTAAGAGCTACTTCAAAAAGTAAGGACGCGAATACACTTAAAGAAAAACTGAAAGATATTTATTTTAGCCCCTTTCTAAAATTTAATGATGAACTTCTTGAGAAATATATCATCAAAAAAGAAAATATTACGAAAGAGCAAGCTGCCCAAAAAATTACAGAATTCATTGATCGTGTTAAAAAAGAGCTTGATAATGAAAAACCATTTGTAATTGCTGATTTTGGTGAGTTTGTAGCCGACAAACAGGGTAAAGTTCAATTTACACCTGCTATTATAGAAGAAACAAAAACTAGCAAAGAGGATAAAAAAGCAGAAGAAAAACCAATAGCCCGAAAAACCACTAAAAAATCCACTGAAGAAAAAGAAACTAAGCCAGTAGCAAAAGAAGAACCTAAAGCCGAAGAAAAAACCAGTATCACCGAAGTTAAAAAAGAATCTAAAAAAGAAATTGTTTTAGAAGAATTTAAAGATGAGGAACCTGCCCATCAGGCAGGCGGGAAAACTCCTGAAACTGTGGTTAAAGAGGAAACAAAATCAACAATTATTGTAGAACCAGGCAAATCAATATACAGTTATAAAAAAGAAAAAAAATCAATGAATAAAGGATTAATATGGTCAATTGCAATTGGATTGCCTGTTGCAGCGATATTTATTTGGGCTCTTTTAAATTTCAGCACTGTTAAAAAAGTTTTTAATAAGGAAAAAGCAAAAACAGAAAAAGTAAGTCAGAAAAAGAAAACAACTACTGCCAAAAAAACCACAGCAAAAGCAAAACCTGAAACAGCGCCAACAACAAAAGAAGAAGCAAAAAAGCCTGTAGCCAAAGAAGTACAGAAACCAGTTCCACCACAAAAAAAATATTACATCATTGCAGGTAGTTTTAAAAACGAAAAATATGCCATTTCATACATGAACAAGCTGAAAGCAGAAGGATATAACGCTGAAAAATTAGCAGAACGGAATGGAATGCATGCAGTAAGCTTTAACTCTTTTACCGAAAAGAATAAAGCTATTGCCGAATACAAGTTCCTTGCACAAGAGAAAGGATTACAAGCCTGGATTTTATACTACTAATTCTCCTCATAAAACAGAACTTAAAGTCGCCCCTGCTGCGGCTTTTTTATTTTTATTTATTTTTTATAAAAGATTGCCTACTTTAAAAAGACTTTTTTTTATAAAAATTACTTAATTTGCATTTCTTAAAACCAAGTTATATATTATATGAATGAAAATTAAATACCTTGACCTAATTGAACAGACTTTCGACTTTCCTCAAAGGGAGTTTGATTTAGATGATGACAATCTTCTCTTTCACAAAATTCCGCTAATGGATATCATAGAAAAGTACGGTACACCTTTAAAATTTACTTACCTACCTCAAATTTCAAATCAAATTCAAAGAGCCAAATCCTGGTTTAAAAGTGCAATGAAAAAAGTGAATTACAGAAGCAAATATTATTATTGCTATTGTACTAAAAGTTCACATTTTAAGCATGTTTTACACGAAGCTCTTAAGAATGATATTCATATCGAAACTTCATCGGCATATGATATTAATATAGTTGAGAAGCTTTTCAAAGAAAAGAAAATAACAAAATCAACATATATCATTTGTAATGGATTTAAGCGCGACGCTTATGTTGAGAATATTGCCCGATTAATAAACAACGGATTTAAAAATACAATCCCTGTTATTGATAATTATAAAGAGCTGGATCGCCTCGAAGAATTAATCGAAGTGCCTTTTGAAGTTGGTATCCGAATTGCTTCCGAAGAAGAACCTAAATTCGAATTTTATACTTCACGTCTTGGTATAGGGTACAGAAACATTGTTAATTTTTACCTTAAAAACATCAAGGAGAATCCGAACATTAAGCTTAAAATGTTACACTTCTTTATAAATACGGGTATTAAAGATAATGCCTATTATTGGAGTGAATTAGTTAAATGTTTAAACGTATATGGTGAGTTAAAAAAAGTTTGTCCCGAACTCGATTCTTTAAATATAGGAGGTGGTTTCCCAATAAAAAATTCACTTTCGTTCGATTATGATTACGAATACATGGTTGACGAAATAATATCTCAAATCAAACTATTTTGCGAAGCAAATAACCTGAAAGAACCAAATATCTTTACTGAATTCGGATCATTTACAGTTGGTGAGAGTGGTGGTATTATTTATTCTGTTTTAGGACAAAAAAAACAGAATGATCGTGAAGCATGGAATATGATCGACAGCTCATTCATGACTACTTTACCCGACAGCTGGGCAATAAATAAGCGATTTATCATGCTTCCAATTAATCGATGGTACAATACCTATGAAAGAGTTTTTCTTGGTGGATTAACCTGCGATAGCGACGATTATTATAATTCAGAGCAACATAGCAATGCTATTTATTTACCTAAGTACAATCCAAACGATACACAATACATTGGGTTTTTTAATACAGGAGCTTATCAGGATACATTAGGCGGATACGGAGGATTGCAACATTGCCTAATTCCGAGTCCAAAGCATATTATTATTGATAAGGGTGCAAGGGGAAAGTTCACAACAAGACTCTTTACCAAGGAACAAAAACCGCAGGATTTTTTAAAAATCCTTGGATATGAATAAACAAAATACTTAGATCTTTTTTTAAAACAGTTATGAAGAATTACGCCGGAATTCCTGACGAATATGCAATGTTCGAATCATCTAAAATTGTATTAATTCCTGTACCATATGATGGAACAAGTACATGGATTAAGGGTGCCGACAAAGGACCTGAAGCATTTTTAGAAGCATCGGAGAATATGGAAATTTATGACATTGAAACCGATTCAGAAGTTTATAAACAGGGTGTGTTTTTAGCTGATCCTGTTACAGAAAATAGTTCTCCTGAAAAAATGGTTGAAGCAGTACATAAAACTGCTTCAGAATATATAAAAAAGGGCAAGTTTGTAACCCTCTTTGGTGGCGAACATTCAGTTAGTATTGGATCAATTCGTGCTTTTCGCGAAAATTTTAAAAACCTTACAGTTCTTCAATTTGATGCTCACTCCGATTTGCGACCCGAATATGATGGATCAAAATGCAATCATGCATGTGCTGTGCATGAAGCTCAACATACAACAAATCTTGTCCAGGTGGGTATAAGAAGTATGGATAGTGTAGAAAAACCATTTTTAAAAAAAGAAAAATGTTTTTTCGCAACTGATATTCATTCAAATCCAAACTGGATGAATGATGTACTAAAAAAAATAAGCGGGAATGTATTTATTACTATCGATTTAGATGTTTTTGATCCTTCAATCATGCCATCGACAGGAACTCCCGAACCCGGAGGATTAACCTGGTATCAGGTAGTTGATTTTATTAAATTAGTAATTGATAATAACAAAGTTGTTGGATTCGATATCATGGAACTTTGTCCTAATAAAGCAAATAAAGGACCGGATTTTCTTGCAGCTAAATTGTATTATAAAATATTAAGTTTAGTTTTTAATAAATAAAAAATATTTAACCACAAAGAACCCTCAGACAACTCTTAGATTATTTAAACTAATTGAACTTAGTGTCTAAGTGGTGATTTTAAAAATTATATAAATAAAAATATCATGGAAAGAAATACAATATCAAAATTTATTGAAGATCATTTTTTACACTTTAATGCTGCTGCATTAAAAGATGCTGCCATGGGTTATGAAAAACACTTAGCCGAAGGTGGAAAAATGATGATTACACTCGCCGGAGCAATGAGTACCGGAGAGTTAGGTAAAAGTCTTGCTGAAATGATTCGTCAGGATAAAGTTCAGATCATTTCGTGTACCGGAGCAAATCTTGAAGAAGATTTAATGAACCTGGTTGCACATTCGCATTACAAACGAGTACCTCATTACCGCGATTTAACCCCTACACAGGAATGGGAACTTCTTGAAAAAGGACTCAATCGGGTTACCGATACCTGTATTCCTGAAGAAGAAGCTTTCCGAAGATTGCAAAAACACATTTATGAAATCTGGAAAGATGCTGAAACAAAAGGCGAACGTTATTTCCCACATGAATATATGTATAAAATGATTCTTTCAGGAGTATTGGAACAATACTATGAAATTGATCCTAAAAACTCATGGATGATTGCCGCAGCTGAAAAGAACCTGCCAATTATTGTTCCGGGTTGGGAAGATAGTACCATGGGTAATATTTTTGCATCCTATTGCATTAAGGGAGAACTGAAACCATCGACCATGAAATCGGGCATTGAATACATGACAACTTTAGCCGACTGGTACATCAAAAACTCAGGAGGTAAAGGCGTTGGGTTTTTCCAGATTGGTGGTGGTATTGCCGGCGATTTTCCAATTTGTGTTGTTCCAATGTTATATCAGGATATGGAGATGCATAACATTCCGTTCTGGAGCTATTTCTGCCAGATTTCTGATTCTACAACAAGTTACGGATCATACTCAGGAGCTGTTCCAAACGAAAAAATTACCTGGGGGAAATTAGATATTGATACACCTAAATTCATTGTTGAATCGGATGCAACCATTGTAGCACCGCTTATTTTTGCATGGTTGTTAAATTGGTAAAAGTTTATTAAAAATCATAAGTCTGAAACCTTCAACAAATAATGTTGGAGGTTTTTTATTAAATACTTAATGTTTTAACGCTTTTTGCTTATCTTCATAATCCTAATTATATTGTATTATTAACCTTATTAATTGATGAAAAAAATATTATTGCTAATTTTTGGTGTAATTGTTTTTACATCTGCATTTTCACAAGATTTTCAAGATGTTATCTATTTAAAAAATGGTTCTGTAATCAAGGGTATTATTATAAAACAAGAGCCTGGCAGTGAGACTATAATTAAAACAGATGATGGTCAGCTTTATTCTTATTTAAATCAAGATATTGAGCAAATTTTAAGAGAATATAATTTTAATTTAGATGAATATGGGAGCAATTTTTCGTATGGTTTTTCAATTGGAACTGGTGGTCTTTTAGGGCTCCCTATTCGATTTCATGCATCAGATAAATTTGCTTTTGAAATGAGTCTGAATTATCGGCCCAGCATGATAAGTGTAGAAAATTATTGGGGAAATACAAAAACTTACTTTGAACATTCAATTGTTTTAGGTTTAGGCACGAATTTTTATTTTAAGAAAAAATTTAAATCAACAAGCCAGAAAGTGAAACTTAATGGGATAACCTTAAACGCAGGAGCAGGAACAGGTGGTTATGAAGCCTTGTTTTTTGGAGGTGGATGGATTCATGAAAGTTTCAAAAAGTTCAATTACAAAAAATCCTTTACATTCGAACTTGGACCTGGAATTTCATATACCTGGTTTAATGATGGTTATTCAGACCTAAACGCCATAGCGCCAATTATTTACTGGAAAGTGCAGTGGAATTGGTTTAGATAATTACTTCATAACAAAATGTTGACAATAATAAAAGGTGATAACATTCATGAGTAAAAGCAAATTGCTTCTAAAAGAAAATCCAACTTTAAAAGATTTTCAGGAATATGTTAAAGAGTTAGAACTTGAACGTGGTTTTGAAAAACAGGGTGTTCTTCAAAAATGCCTTCTTTTAGGTGAAGAAATTGGCGAATTATTTAAAGCAGTTCGTAAAATGGAGGCAATTAGTATTGATAAGAAAAATTCGAAAATAACTACCGTTGAAGAAGAGTTAGCTGATATTTTAATTTATGTTTGCTCAATTGCTAACAGATACAATATAAATTTGGAAAACGCATTTAGGAATAAAGAAGAAATTAATAAAAACAGAATCTGGAGCTAAATTAATATATCAGTAAAATTAACCCTGCGAGCGTTTAAAACGCTCGCAGGGTTTTATTATGAAACCATAAGGCCTAACAAAAAAATCTGTTAGGCCTCTCTATATTTAAATATTATTTAGGAATAAAATTCTATCCCAATAATAGAAATATCGTCGAAAATAGCAGCATTGTCTTCCAGTACTTTTTGTTGTTTAACAATGTTACTAATGTTATGATCAATATCCTTTTCGTTGGCAAGGTTCTTTTCTATTTGTTTTGTGCCGAAAGTAACACCTTTTTCATCGACCAGCTCAACCAATCCATCGGTATAGCAAAATAATTTTGATTTTTGTTCTATTTTCAGACTTCCTGAATTTAAAGTAGGTATTTCATCAAGCATACCCATACCAACACATCCTTCTCGAAGGAAAAGCATTTCCTTTTTTTCTATATTATAAAATAAGGGAGGATTATGTCCTGCATTTACATATTCCAATATTCGGGTTTTATAACTGTATTTGGCAATAAAAAGAGTAATGAATTTTTCACCCTTTGCACTAGCCATGACCCTTTCGTTAAGTTTCTTAATAATTTCGAGTAAAGGCATTTCCATGGTGAAAAGCGCTCGCAAATTGGCTTGGAAATTCGACATTAATAAGGCAGCTGAAATTCCTTTACCTGAAACATCGGCAATACAAAAACCAAACTCGTCTTTATTGAGCTGAATAAAATCGTAATAATCTCCACCAACTTCTTGATGCGGATGATAAAACGTTGATACCAATATTTTGTCATTGTTCGGTAAAACCGATCTGTCGGGTATAAGCATGGACTGCATTTTAGAAGCCAGCTCAAGCTCTTTTTTCATAGCTTCCTGCTTCAGAGAATCGTTATACAAACGGATGTTCTCAATGGCAACCATAATAATGTTCGAAAGTGTTTGAATAAAATGAAGGTGCTTAATGGTTGGACTAACACCTTCTTTTTCTTCGTCGATATCGCCAATTAAAACAAATGCAATGGGAACATTATTATTTACAACAGGTATAATATTATCGAAAACCCTGAGTGTAGGATTAGGAGATGCTGTAATAAACGAAATTTCATCGTGGCCAAGTAAATCGTCCTCTACATTGATTCTTTTAATAATCTCTTTGGAGCAACCTGAACTTAAAATTAAATTCCATTCTTTTTCGTATTTGAAAATCAGTATTTTACCAATATTCAGATCTTCGCGCAGAATTGTTTCATATCGTGTAAGCAATTCCTCTGTTGAGAGGTTTGCATTAATTGCTTTTGTAATCGTTAACAGGGTATTCAGCTTAAATGTTGAAAGCTTTAACCTGTTTATCGATGCTTTTGCAGTTGGATCCATTTAGTTCTGATTTTCAAATCTGAATAAATTTACAAAATTTAAGATCAAAATAAAAACCTATTCTTTTACTCTTTCACTATATGTATTGTCTCGGGTATCAACTTTTATTTTATCTCCAGTGTTTATAAACAAAGGAACCATTACTTCGGCATCAGTTTCAAGTTTTGCTGGTTTAAGCGATGAGCTTGATGATGTATCACCTTTTAATCCCGGTTCAGTGTAAACAACTTCTAAAGTAACAAATGGAGGAAGCTCGCAATACAATGGAGTTTCGGTATCGGCATGCCAAACAGCTTCAACATTCTGACCTTCTTTTAAAAGATCTGATGCGTTTATTAAGTCTTTATTAAAAGATACCTGCTCGAAGGTTTCGTTATGCATAAAATGGTATCCTAAATCATCTTTATATAAAAATTGATATGGACGTCGCTCAATTCGTTGAACGTTAACCTTTACTCCTGCATTAAAGGTATTGTCGATAACTTTTCCTGTTTTTAGGTTTTTAAGTTTTGTTCGAACAAACGCCGCTCCTTTTCCGGGCTTTACATGCTGAAACTGAACGATTGTAAATAAATCGCCATTATACTCTATGCATAAACCATTTTTGAAATCTGCTGTACTTGCCATATTCTAATTTATTTATCTAATTTTTTGTGCAAAAATAATGTAAATCATTTAAATATCTTATTCAAAATTTTTAATCTGTAATTATACAGATCGATTTTTAATCTAGTTTTTTTAATTTATGCTGTAAACCTGAATATTCAATCAAATCGCATTTTATTGATCCAATAATTAAATCTATTCGAACTTGTATAGGAATATAATTTTCATCTTTTGAGATCCATATGGTAACATCATCTTCGGAATCGAAAATTCTTCCGGGTTCCACTACCGGTGAAAATTTCATGGTGTTAAATTTACCCAGCTTTGTTTTTATCTGTTCGTCGCCAACATACCTCATTTTTAAGGGAAAAATCTCATCTGCAAAATAAGTATCAAGTATTAATTCATCACCAACGTTTTTAATTCTGCTAACCATCGATTGCCTAAAATAATAAAACGCTCCCAGCATATCCATAATGTTCTCAGGAACTTCATGCTCACCAGATTTTTGACTTACGACCTTTTTTTCTTCATAATTATACCTGACTTCGTTGTAATACCTGTATTTTCCCTCGCTTATATTTCGTATTGCTAAATATGTTTGATTGTTTTCCGGATTAAAAAAACTTTCATAAATATCACGCACTTCAAATAATTTGTCGGCCAAACCAATTGTATTTGCCCGGGCAATTGCATGATATAATTTTTTATTTTCGAAAACTGAGTCGCGAATAGTAAACGTGGCCGTTCCTGCATTTAGCCAGCCCAGATGCGCTACATAAACCAATTTCTCGCCCGAAACATAAGGCTTAACTTCAACAGGAGCATTTGATCCAACATTAATGTGGATAAACAAAAAAAGAACTGCTGGAATTAATCTCTGGAAAAGCTGCTTCATTAAAATTTTTGTTTTAATTCATAAAACAAAACCGGTATAATTATTGAAAAATATTTTTCTTCGGAACCGTTGCAACAAAATCTTTTAAATAAAAAGGTTCAAAATAGGCTACGTTTTCAAATTCTCGTTTTTGATATGCATTCTCTGAAAGTTCTGCCATATCATTTGATGATGGATAAATATCACCTATAAAAATTGCATTTTCGTGTTGAATCGTTTCCCTGATTTTTTCTGATCCATCACCAAAAAAAATCATCTTTTGCTTTGATAATATATCCTTGTATGAATGCTCGTCAATAATTTCTGCCAATACTTCTCTTACTGACTCCCCTTTTGAATTAAAAAATGCGGAATAAACCTCCATTCTTCGAGCATCAATCATAGGAACTAAAATAGCCGTTTCAAAATTATCAACGGGCAACTCGTTTGTATTGAATTTTAAAATCATTCCAGTTGCCATTGATTGCAAGGTATTTATCGCGATTAAGGGTAAGTCTTTGGCGTAACATAACCCCTTTGCCGTAGAAACACCTATTCTTAATCCGGTGTATGAGCCAGGGCCTTTGCTTATTGCAACGGCATCTAAATCGTCAATTTTATAATTTAATTCTTTAAGTATCTCATCAATAAAAATGGTCAGTGATTTGGCATGTGATTTTTCTTCACGACTTTCCTTTACGGCTAAAACAATTCCATCCCGAGAAACTGAAACCGAGCAAACAATTGTTGATGTTTCGATATTAAGAATTAACGCCATTTTGTCTTATATTAATACCTTCAGGCGACGAAATTAATCATTTTCCTGAAACAATTCATCCTTATCAACAATCTTAACTATCGATCCGTTTTTCAGTTTTCTTGATATAGCACTGTAAGGAGCTGTAATAACCTTTTCATTAATAGTAATTCCTTCCAATACTTCAATGTACTTATTGTCTTGTATTCCTGTTTTTACAGTTTGTAAAATTGCTGAATCATTTGAAACCACAAAAACTACCTCTCTTAACTCCTCATCGGGCTCTGTTGCACTATTCTGTATTTTTTCGGTTGAATCTGCACGTGTTGTAACGCATTGAATAGGAATAGTTAAAATGTTTGGTTTTGTGTTCGTTTGAATATCAACCGAAGCTGACATTCCCGGTCGAAAAGGATTGGAATTATGACTCTTAATTAAGTGTTTGTACGATTCTTTTAAGAGTAAAATTTTAACAATAAAGTTTGTAACCTGATCAGTGCTCATACCCGAAACATTTGCTGAATTTGCAATTTCAGTAACAACTCCTTTAAAAGTTTCTCCTAAATATGCATCTACTTCAATTAAGGCCGTGTCATTTAATTTTACTTTTACGATATCGTTTTCATTTACCTCAACCTTAACTTCCATTCTGCTTAAATCGGCAATACGCAACATTTCAGTTCCTGCCATTTGCATTGTTCCCACAACTCGTTCGCCTTTCTCAACATTTAACATAGAAATAGTACCACTCATGGGTGCATAAATAGTTGTTTTCTTAAGGCTCTCTTCCGATTCAGATAATGAGGCTTCGGCACTTTGAACTGAATATTTTGCACTCTCAACTGATTTCTTAGCAGCTTCCATTTCTGCACTTACCATCTCATAAGACGAGAGGGCTGTTTCGTATTCTGCCTGCGAAATTGTTTCTTGTTCCCATAAAATTTTGTTTCGTTCGTACGCGTTTTTTGTTTGTGTATATTTTGCTTTTATTTGCTCCAAATAAGCTTCGCTGTTTGCCTTGTTTGCCTTTGCTGTATTTACCGCAGCTCTTGCCCTATCGACTGCTGATAGATACATGTCTGGTTTGATTTTTAATAAAAGATCTCCCTTTTTTATTTCATCTCCTTCTTTAATCATTAACTCAACAATTTCCCCTGACACATCCGGAGATATTTTAACCTCGGTCTCGGGTTGAATTTTTCCGCTTGCTGTAACAATTTCTGTAATGGTTCTAAATTCGGGGCTTTCGACATTAACCTTTATTCCTGCCACTCCACCAAACCATCCTTGAGTTTTTCCAACCAGAGCAAATACAATGAATATAACCGCCGCGATGATTAAAATTTTAAGTAAATTATTGTTCTTCATTTGCTTACAAAATTATTTGATATTTAAAACAACCTAAAACTCTCTTATGTTAAATAAACAATCAAATTTATGAAAACATATCATTTTAAAAGATTAATTCCTTAACTTTTTAATGAGGCAATATTTTTATAACTTAGTTGCGTTCTAAAACCTGCATTTGCTAATCGGAATAATGGCTAACTTTAAATCCTTTTTAACCTTTTTTAGGAATCCATTTAACAGGGAGGTTAAGCTTGTAAATTTAATTTTTATACAGATTGTTCTTTTAATAAGTCTTGTGTTTATTTTTATCGTTTATTTTTGGATTAAACGCGAAAACAAAAACCTCCAGGAAGAAATTTCTTCTACCCAGCAAGAATTTATTGAATCTCAAAAAGAAAGTATTCGGATAGAAACCAAAAGGGCTGTTAATTATATTAACTATAAAATCAGTCAAACGGATGATCATATTAAGGATAAGCTAACGAGCCGGGTTAATATTGCCTACAATATTGCTTCAAATATTTATTCGAAAAATAAAGGTCGTATTCCAGTAAGTGAAATTAAAGATTTAATTGTAGAAGCCTTACGACCAATTCGTTTTGATTCAGGGCGGGGTTATTACTTTATTGTATCTCTTGATGGTTATGAAATATTGTTTCCTGTTTCGCCAGAAACTGAGGGGAAATATGTTTTTAATTTGCAGGATGACCTGGGAAATTTTGTCGTGCGTGATGAACTAGATGTTATAAATACAAAACAAGAAGGCTTCGTTACAAATTATTGGACACATCCTGATTCAGATACAAGTATGGCGCTTAAAAAGATTTCATATGTTAAACTTTTTGAACCTCTGAACTGGTATATTGGAACAGGAGATTATTATGCTGATTTTAATGCTAGTATTCAGAACGAAGTTCTTGATTGGCTTTCGAATTACAGGTTTGGAAACGAAGGTTACATATTCGTAAATACTTACGATGGTGACGCTTTATTAATGGATGGAAATATAATTAAAGAAAAGAAAAATATATGGAATCTCGAAGACCCTAACGGGATTAAGGTAATTCAAGAAGAAAGAAATGCTGTAAATAACCCTGAGGGAGATTTTATTTACTACTCCTGGAGAAAATTAAGAAGCTCAGATGTAGGTCAAAAAATGTCGTTTGTAGAAGGAATCCCTAAGTGGAAATGGATGGTTGGAGCAGGAGTATATCTTGATGAAATTAATCAGGTTCTTGAAACAAAGAAAACTGAAATTAGCAAAAAGATAAACCAGAATATCCTCATGGTTGTATTACCCTTAAGTGTTTTATTTATTCTAATTTATATTTTCGCTCTCTATTTATCAAAAAAAGCAACATCGATAATTAACTCTTTTATTGAGTTTTTTAAAACTGCTTCTTTCGAAAACATTCTTATTGATGAATCAAAAATTAATTTTTCAGAATTTAAGGTTTTAGCAAATTCAGCGAATAAGATGATTTTAGAAATAAAAGAATCAGATAGAAGAAACCAGGAAGAAGAAGCTCGTTATGAAAAACTTTTTGAAGAATCACCTGAAGCTATCGCATTTTTAAATACTGAAGGTCATGTTCAAAGGGTAAATCCAGCTTTCACTAAATTGTTTGGATACGAAATTTCCGAAATTCTGAATAAAGAATTGGATGATTTTATAGTTCCTGCTGAATTAAAACATCAAGCTTCAATTTTTACTAAAAAATTTAAAGAAGGATTTAATGATCAAATTGAGGCAATTCGTGTTACAAAAAATAAGCTAAAGGTATATGTTTCAATAATTGGAACACCGGTAAGTGTATATCAGCATCTTTTAGGGTTTTATGTAATTTACAGAGATATTTCAGAGCAAAAAACATTTGAACAGCAGTTGTACGATTCTAAAATCAAAGCGGAAGAATCAGATCGGTTAAAAACATCTTTTTTAACTAATTTATCACACGAAATCAGAACTCCCTTAAACGCAATCATAGGTTTTTCAACATTATTAAATACAAAAGAAATTTCAAAAGAAGATCAAAAAGAATATTTAAAAATTCTGGGAAATAGTGGGAAACTATTATTAGAAATTATTGACAATATTATCGATATTTCAAAAGTTGAGTCATCAACACTTACAGTAAATAAAACAAATGGAAATTTGAACACATTGCTTGATGAGTTACTTATTGAGTTTATTGAGTTTAAAAACACAATGAAGTATGACGAGATTGATCTTATCCTTCAAAAAGAAATTGTCGAGAAAGAACTTATAACATTTACTGATTTTAAAAGATTAAAACAGGTCTTTGCAAACTTGCTTGATAATGCTCTAAAATTTACCGAAAAGGGGAGCGTTCAATTTGGTTATTACATTAAAAATCAAGACATAATTTGTTATGTAAAAGACTCCGGAATAGGTATAAAAGAGGATGAAATACAGTTCATCTTTGATCGTTTCAGGCAGGCCGACGAATCCACAACTCGAAAGTATGGTGGTACCGGAATTGGCTTAGCACTTTGTAAGAGTCTCGTTAATCTGCTTGGAGGAACACTCTGGGTAGAGTCAGAAAAAAATAAAGGTTCAAATTTTTATTTTTCAATTCCATATCATAAAACCGGACCTTCAAAAATTAAACCCAGACAGCCTTTGGTTGTTGAAAACATTGACTGGAGTACTAAAAGAATTCTAATTGCCGAAGATGTGGAAACAAATTATCAATTATTGTTTACTTTTCTTTCAAAAACGAAAGCTGAAATTTCCTGGGCAAAAGATGGTAAAGAAGTTATAAATATGGTTAATGAAAATCCTCAATATGATCTAATTCTTATGGATATTAATATGCCCATAATGAATGGACATGAGGCTTTAAAATATTTAATCGATAATGGATACAAAATACCCGTTATTGTACAAACAGCTTATGCTGCAGAAGACCAAAGAAATGAAATCCTTGATTTAGGATATCAGGATTATATTTTAAAACCCATAACATTCCAAAGTTTACTTCAGAAATTATCTAAATTTTTAGACTAACAATTCTTTAAAACCAAATGCCAGACAAAATAATCAATATTGATCAGATAGGAGATGTTACATTTCGTAAAAATAAACGTTCGAAAGGTGTTAGCATTGCTATTCGTCCGATGAAAGGAGTTGTTGTAAATCTACCATATTTCTTAAGCTACAGAATTGCAATGTCGATTGTTGAAAAGAAACGGTCATGGATCTTAAATCATCTTCCATTGATTGAAAGCATCGAAAATAAAGTCACCGTTTTTACTGAAGAAACCTTATTCAACACAAAATACCGAAATCTTTTAATTGACAAGCACTCGAAAGATCATATCCTTACCCGGATTACTCCCGATTCAATTATTATTCATTATCCCGAGAATGCTGAGATTCAGAATCCTGCCGTTCAAAGAATAATACAGGCAACAGTAATTAAGGCCCTGCGCATTGAAGCAAAAGAATATCTCACAAGAAGAACTTTTCAACTCGCAGAAAAATATCAGTTTAAATACAAAAAAGTATTTATTAAAAACAATAAAACGCTTTGGGGAAGCTGTTCGGGGCAAAACAATATCAATTTAAACTTGCATTTAATGCGATTACCAGATCATTTAATTGATTATGTAATTATACATGAACTATGTCATACGGTTGAAAAAAACCATGGTCCAGGATTTTGGAAGCTCATGGATACCTTACTTGGTAATGCAAGGAAATTCTCCAAAGAATTAAAAACCTATTCAATTCAAATTTATTAATTTCTGAAAGCCTAAGATTTGCTCAGCATTAATTTGATTTTTTCTTAAATTAGTGTAAGTTTAGAGGTTATTTTCAATAAGACCTGAGTATGAAGATCAATGCTAAAATGTTGGTTTATATCCTTTCAACTTCAATGTTGATTTTTATTGCATCAGTAGGGTATATAACAACCAAATCAAGACAAATGACGCTTGAAGAATCTCGTGAGATTGCAAATAAAAATGCACACGAGTTTGCTAATCAGATTAAAGCTGAATTAGCGTCTGATTTTAACATTGTAAAAACTCTTGCGCAGTCTGCTCAGGCATATCAAACCATATCGTGGAACGAGTGGAACAAAATTTTTCTTGAACAACAACTGCATGTTATAACAGAAAACCCCCACTATCTTGCTGTAGCTACAAGTTGGGAATTAAAATACATTGATCCTG
>KB223801.1_pt58 | contig 33527 bp, 30 predicted proteins | sample 524768 | NCBI WGS metagenome assembly AMQJ01 (sample SAMN00998488, study PRJNA167727) | sediment metagenome | isolation source: subsurface aquifer sediment | place: USA: Rifle, Colorado | collected Aug-2009
TGTTACTCCGATTAGAACTTCTTGGTTAAGTATGTCAACCTCTTTATCATTAGCCTTAAAATAGTGTGCATACTCTTCAATAGTTACAAAATTTAAAATTTTCATACGCTTTTCTATGCGACGGTTAATAGTCTCCTCTTTGTATTTAAAGAGATCTAGCTGTTTTTCTTTATGCAAAATTTTGACTATCGAGTCAAACGGAATCTCCTGCGTAATATATGTACCGTCGATAAATGCCGATGAGAGCTTGGCAAGCCTTGCACCGATATCTTTAACACTCAAAACATAATCTACCAATTTAGCATTTATGGCACTCTTTGGCATACTCTCAAACATAGCTTCTTGCGGAAATTCGGCGATTGTTATGCCGTCTGATTCTTTAACTGCTCTCATCCCTTTTGTACCGTCAGTTCCTGAACCCGACAATACAATAGCAATGACTTTTGAATTTTTAAGAGTACAAAGTTGACTAAATAAAAAATCTGCATTTGGGATAGGCATATGAAGATTTAAATCTTCTAAAACTGCTTTTGGTCTGGAGTTTTTTATTGTAATTTTTAACTCGGGAGGAAGAACGTATAAAATGTCAGGTTTAAAAATCATTCCCTCTTGAACAAGAACCACTTCAATAGTGCTTTTTCGCCCAAGAAGATCTGCGAGTATGGTTTTTTCACCGCGAGCATGATGTTGTGCCAAAAAATAAAAAAAACCTGTTTTTTTCGGTAACAAAGCAACCAACTCCGACAATGCCTCAAAACCGCCGGCACTTGATCCAATCGCTACATAAACTTCAAAAGCTCTTTTTTTCATAAAAACAAAACATCCCTCTCCTCTTAAAAAAAGCCTATTATAGTATCGCTATAATATAACGCTCATTAAGTTATCATGATTTTTACAAACTTGCCGTTATTTGGGCATTAATGACTATATCCTAAAATAATTTTATAAAGACTATAGGCATCATCGCTTCCGCAAATCTCGCGTATGGAGTGCATGGCGTAGGTCGGAAGTCCGACATCCAAAACATCTATGCCGATTCTTGATGCAGTCATAGGTCCGATTGTAGATCCGCAAGCCATATCGCTTCTCGTGACAAAATTTTGTATCGGTTGGCTTAGAGAGTCGGCAACATTCATAAATCTTGAAATAGTTTTTGAGTTTGATGCGTAACGCTGGTTTGCATTGACTTTTATGACACTTCCTCCGTTTATACGCACGGCATGGTTTGAGTCATGTTTTGAAGCAAAGTTCGGATGCACCGCATGTGCATTATCGGCAGATATCATCACAGACGAGCGAACCATAAACATATACTCTTCATAATCTCTAAAAGCCCTGCGAAGCGTATTCTCTAAAAATGAGCCTCCTGCACCTGAAGTTGATTCGCTTCCAACCTCTTCATGGTCGCTTGCAATGAAAAGCATAGGTTTACTCTCATCCACACTGCAGATACTAAGCATTCCGACATAACAGCTAAGAAGATTGTCAATCCTCGCACTTGCTATAAAGTCGTTGTTTAGCCCGACATAAGAAGCTTTTTGCGTATCATAAAAGCTGAGTTCATTTGCATACAGCACATTTACGTCATCCACGCCGCTCATCTTCAACTGCTCTTTTAAAAACTCATCAAAATCAAAATCACTGCTGCATGTAGCAATAGGAGAGATATCTGTTTGGGCATTGATGCTTTTTGCACTGTTTGCCTCTCTGTCTAAATGAATAGCCAAAGATGGAATAACCGCAATCGGCTTTCTAACGTCTATAAGGGCGTCTTTTATGATATTTTGGGAGTTAAGATAGAAGATTCGCCCTGCAAGTGAGAGATCTCTGTCAAACCAAGGGTTAAGAAGCGCTCCGCCGTAAAGCTCAACCCCAAACTTAAGCACTCCATGCTCTTTTATCACGGGATTTGGTTTTAGTTTTAAGTTCGGCGAATCGGTGTGTGCGCCGACCATCACGTAATTTCTATCTTTTGGGTAGGTAAAAGCTATTATCGATGAGTCGTTGCGGGTTACAAAATACTTTTGACCCTCTTCCAAAGACCACTTCTTCTCTTCATAAAGCCTTGTAAATCCTGCATTTAGAAACATTCCCGCCATATTTTGCGTTGCATGAAAAGGTGTCGGCGATGCATCTAAAAAGCCTAAAAGCCCCTCGTTAAAATCCTCTTTTGTCATTCTTCTCTTCCTGATTAAAATTTATATTTTTTTTTGATTATACAAAAATATTTTTTAAATGCTTTGATGTAAAGAGTTCTCTTCTAAAAGTTTATTCTCTCCATCAGCTATATAAATCTCAAAGTTCTCTTCATCAAACTCGCTAAACTCAACTTTTGAATCTTTGAGTGTTTTTGAAGTTCTGGCACCGAGTTTTTTTAGGTTTTCTACTCGTCCTAGTATGTTGCCGCTGCCCTCGCTTAGCTGTTTTTGAGAGTTTTCAAACGTTGAGCTTAATGTTTTTATCTGGCTTCCCATTTTATGAAAATTATCGGCAAAACCGACCATTTTATCATAAAGTTTTCCTGCTTCATCAAATAGTTTTATGCTCAAAGTATTTGATTTTTCACTCTGCCAGTAGAGATAGATAGTTCGCAGAGAGACGATAAGTGTGGATGGATTGACAATCGCAATATGTTTTTTAAGAGCATACTCATAAAGAGTCGGGTCTTTTTGAACTGCCAATGCAAAAGCTCCCTCAATCGGTATAAACATGAAAACATACTGAAGAGTTCCTATTTTATAGTGTGCATAATCTTTTGAGTCAAGTATATCTATGTGATTTTTAAATGCGCTTATAATGCCGTTAATCGCAACCAACCTTTCCTCATCGCTTACCGATCTGATATAACTGTCATAATCAGAGAGCGACACTTTTGAGTCGATTATCATCGTTCTGTCTTGCGGTAGTTTGATGATGACATCGGGTCGTTTGGTTTTGCCCTGCTCATCTTTGTAACTTTCCTGAGTTTGATAATGCACATTTTTAAGCAGTCCCGAATACTCCAAAACACTCTCTAAAATCATCTCGCCCCAGCTACCTTGTGTCTGCTTTTTGCCCTTAAGAGCGGTTGTGAGATTTTGAGCCTCTTGGCTTATGTGCATACCGGCTTTTGTAACCTGCTCTATCTCTTTGGAGAGTTCGGCAAACTTTTTCACACTGCTCTCTTGAGACTCTTCAATCTTTTTCTTAAACGAATCAATATTTTCTCTAAAAGGTTTCAGTATGATATCGAGTGATTTTAGAGAGTTCTCATCAAGTTTTTTGAGTCTGCTCTCAAGAGAGTTTTGCATGATCTCATTTAGTTTTAACTCTAGTTTTTTACCCTGCTCTTCAAACTCGACTTTAAGTTTTTGGTTGTTCTCTTGTTGCGCACCCAGATTTGCTTTAAGTTCGGAGTTTTTGGATAAAGCCTGAGAGATATTTTCCCGTAAAGCATCGATGGTGGAGAGATGCTCCGACACATTTTTACTAAGAGCATCCTTGAGTGAGAGCAGCTCTTCATTTTTTACTTTTAAAATCTCTATATCTTTGTGAAGTTTTGCAAGATCTATATCTTTTTGTGAAACTTTATCCCTATACTCACCGAGTGCGACATGAAGCACATCCTCTTTGCTCTGAAGTTCTGCAACCTGCTGTTTTAAAAAAGGAATAGCCGCAACCATCTCTCTTTTGCTGTTTAACTCATCAAGCAGACTTTCCTCAACCACGCCATGTTGCTGCAAACTTTTTTTTAGCCAAACAACAGATCCCACAACCACACCTGAGAGCACCACCGCTGCTATGATATTTGCTAATTCCATTTTTTGCCTTTTTATCGTTGATTTGGTTTAACCATTTGAAATATATTTAATGACAATATTTTATCTATAATGGTTGCTATCTATAAAATATATTGCAATTTGCAATGCTTTTTGTTTATAGTTTAGGAGTTTTTATAGCAAGTTGTAGTGCTTGTATGCGTTTCCACTTAAAAAGTTGGAACGAGTAAAAGTGGAGATTCACTTACATGGGCGAATGGCACTAACTTAAACTTTTTACCACTTATTTCGGAGAGTAAAAATAAATGAAACTTAATTGGAAGTGAGGCTTTAGCCTCGCCATAGTGTGGGACTGAAGTCCCACTTCCAAGCAGATTCACATAAAAAGGTAAACATATTAGGCTTTTTTGGCTCTTTTTTCCTTAAGTTAGTGCCATTCTTCACTGGGGCGTTGTTAAAAGTGGAGATTCATTCTCAGGGGCGTTACTTTCTTTGTTAAAAGTGAGTTTCAAAACTGTGTGTGACACATATTTTATTTTATGATATAATATTTATTGAAAATAATTATATCAACGTGGAAAAATATTCATGATAAATAAAAAACTACAAGAATTATATGAAAAAAAGTGGGATACTTTACTATCAAATGCGAGTGGAACAAATGCGGCATGTCCCTTATTGATTAAAGTAAATCCTGCATATCAAGAAGCCAATATAAAAGTGATGATTGTTGGGCAAGAGACAGATGGTTGGATAGGGTTATTAGAGGAAAATAAAGAAAATATAGCAACTTTACAAGACGCTTATTATAAATATCTTTATGAAAATAAAAAGAAAAATCGCAGACCTTTCTGGAACAGAAAAAATTTTAGATATTATAAAGAAGAGCTAACCAAAAAATTTTCTCCTAATAATAAAATAGCTTTTATTTGGAATAATATTTCAAAAATTGGCAATAAAGGGAGTGGTAAACCTACCGAAAAAATAAAAATATTAGAAAACAAATGTTTTAATGTTTTTGAGGAAGAATTAAAGATTTTAGAGCCTGATATTATTATTTTTACTACAGGTAATAGACAAATACCTATTGAGCATGATGATATTAAAAAAGTTGGAAAGGAGCATGTTACTGAAATAAAATTTAAAAATTACCCAAATATAATAGCTGTGAGAACTTATCATCCAAATGCAAAAATTAAAGGTGGCAAAAAACCGTTCAAAAAAGAAATAGTGAAACTAATAAATGAAAGATATAATGAATCGCTGGAGTTAGATATCTGACCTTTTATTCAATAAAAAATTCTTTAATATCTATATCTAAAATAGTAGCAATTTTAACAATATGCTCAATATTAAAATGAGCATTATTTGTCCTTTTTTCAGCTCTTGCAATAAAAGCATTACCAGTTAAACCTATATCCAAGGCTAACTGTAATTGAGAAAATCCTTTTCCCTTCCTATACTTTATAACATTAGTAGAAATTATATTATGAATCTCTTCTGTTTTTTTATCTAAATCTTCAATTAACATGAACTAATGATATATATATCATCAAATAGTTTCAATGACTTATTAATCATTATTTAATGATTAATAAGTCATAATGTTAAAATTTTAAATTTATAGGGAGATATTTAGATGGAAATAGAAGAAAAAAAAGGTTGGAGTTGGTTAGGTTTCTTATTTGCACCTTTCTACTATGCGGGTTATGGAGATATGAAAAAAGGATTAATATTTGCATTAATTAGTGGATTTCCATTATTTGCTATATTTATTTGTATCTATGGTGGGCTAAAAGCTAAAAAAGAACTACCCATTGGTGAAGTTGATTTTAAATGGTCAAATGCAGTTATAGCATTTGTAGTTACATTTATAACATATGTTGTATTGAAAACTGTTATTACATCATTAAAAGGCTAATTATGAAAAAATATTTAATATCAATAAGTTTAATTGGTATGATAGGATTAACAGGTTGTACAAACAGTACCCCAAAATGTGGAGATAGTGAAACAAAAGATTTAGTTATCCAAATTGCAAAAGATAAATTAACACAACAAGGAATGTCTACAATAATTCCAAAATTTAATTTTGAAGTTGCAAATATTAGAAAAATAGAACATAATAAAGATGTAGATTCTTATCAATGTGCTGCTGATTTTAAAATGATTGGAGACCAAACTAAAACATTACCGATAACCTACACTGTTGAGGCTACAGAGGATGGCAAAAGTTTTTATATTAATGTTTATGGATTTTAATTACTCTTTTATATCCACTATTACTAAAATAGTGTTTTGTTTGGTGCGTTTAATGGCTTTTTTCATGATAACTCAATCATTTTAATTTAAGCCATTTTACTTGTCTATAACTTAATTAATAACTTTTAGTTTTATATTTAAACAATTTTTCATAATAAAATTACTACATTGTAACCATTACGCCACAGAAGTGCGTAAGATAATTACTTATCCAAATGCTTCAAAAACTCATCTGCTGCTATAAATCCTACGATAGTTTTAGATTTTATAACCTCTAAATTAGAGTCAAAAAACATGATAACAGGAGGTCCGAAAACACCGTACTTTTTGCTTAGCTCTTTTTGCTCTTGTGTGTTTTGCGTCAAATCTGCTTGAATGAGAACAAACTCACCCATTTTTGCTTTGACAGCCTCATTTGAGAATGTTTTTTTATCAAGCTCTTTACAAACGGCACACCACTCTGCGCTAAAATCAAGCATGATTTTTTTGCCCTTGTTTTTAGCCAAAAGTGCGTCAAGTTCTTCTATGGAACTTACCTTTTGAAACTCTACATGTGAAGATTTTTCTACAGTTGCTGTTGCTGATGGCGAAGGTTTTAAAAACTCCAGCGGTTTGGTCATACTGTTTGAGCCGCCCATAACACCGACAAAAAGAAGAGTCGAATAGATAAAAATTATCATACCCGCGCTTCTTCTAAATATATGAACCGAACTCTCAAAAGCTCCAAGATAGAGTGCAAAACCTATTCCAAGCATCGAGTAAAGAAGCATAATGATATAACTATCAACGACACGTTCTAGCATCCAGACCGCCACGCCAAGCATCATAACGCCAAAAACAGCATTTACCATAGTCATCCAAGCACCCGGCTTAGGCATAAACCTGCCTGCGCTCATACCGACTAAGATAAGAGGCAGACCCATTCCGATACTCATAGAAAAAAGAGCCGCTCCGCCAAGAAGAGCATCTCCCGTCTGACCTATATAAACCAAAGCTCCTGCAAGCGGAGCTGCGACACACGGTCCGACGATAAGAGCCGAGAAAAATCCCATAATCGCAACGCCCACAAAACCGCTGCGGCTTGAGTGATGGTTTGAACTTATTTTTGCCACAAAAGAGTCCGGAAGCTTAAGCTCGTAAAACCCAAACATGCTAAGAGCGAGTGCGATAAAAATAGTAGAAAAGGAGTAGATAACCCACGGTGTTTGAAGTGCCGCTTGCAGGTTTGAGCCAAACAACCCAGCCAAAACGCCTGCAATCGTATATGCGATTGCCATGGCAAGAACATAAACCAATGAGAGCATAAACGCTTTTCTCGTTGTCAGTCCCTCACCCTGAGAGATTATAATCCCTGAAATGATAGGAATCATAGGGAACGTACATGGAGTAAGAGCAAGCAGAAGCCCAAAGCCTAAAAATGTAAGAAGAACAAGCGTCAAACTGCCGTGCTTTATGGTATCGGCTATCGAGTCACTCTCTGATAGCTCTTTAACTTCCGGCTTAACCTCATTTTGAATATTTTTTAAACTCTCTTTTGCTTCACCGTTGCCAAGTTTTGAACTATCTATATCAAACTTATAAAATCTGCTCTCAGGCTCATAGCATAAACCCTGTTCAGAGCAACCTTGATAAGAGAGTAAAAATTCTACTTGCACAACACCAGACACGCCTGCGTCTTTTTTGAGATTTACTATAAACGTAGGCGATTCGAGATAGACTTTGTCTTCGTTATGTTCAACACTCTTTGGAGATATTATCTCCCCTGCACTTATGCCGCTGCCGGCTTTAATCTCAAGTTTTAGAGCCTCCGCATAAAGGTAGATATCTTTGCCTATCTCCACACTCGCTTCTATCTGCATCTTGTCGTTTAGTTTGGCGGAGGGCTTAAACGCCTCTTCGGGCATTAGAAACTTTGGCTGTGCACCAAAGAGTAAAATAGACGATAAAAGAAGCGGAATAAGTTTTTTCATATATGAATCTCTTTATTGAAGTTACAAAATTATAACAAAAATACAATTTACATAAATTACATCTTTATTTTTTTTAAGCGTACTATTAGTCATTTTTTCATAACCTACCCGAAAAATTAACCATAAAGAGTTAAATATGTCAAACAGATTAGCAAATGAAGATTCACCATATCTCCAACAGCACAAAGACAATCCCGTAGATTGGTATCCGTGGTGCGAAGAAGCGTTTCAAAGAGCGAGAGAGGAGAACAAAGCTGTTTTTATCAGCATTGGTTACAGTTCGTGCCACTGGTGTCATGTCATGGAAGAGAATGTTTTTACAAATAAAGAGTGTGCGGATATTTTAAACAGAGATTTTATCTCTATAAAAGTTGACCGTGAAGAGCGACCGGACATAGACAAGCACTATCAAGAGGTCTATATGCTCTTAAACCGCAGAAGCGGCGGATGGCCTACTTCCATATTTTGCACACCCGATAACAAGCCTTTTTTTGCGGGAACTTACATACCGCCACACTCCAAAGAGGAGAGCATCGAGGGGATGGGATTTATTGATCTTACAAGACTCATAGCGGATAAAATCTCGCAAAATGACGAGCAACTGCTTAAAAACGCCGATGAGATAGAGAATTTTTTAAACCATAAAGAGCATCCAAAAGAGGCAACTGTTTTAAAAGAGGATTTTGCAAAAAACTTTATGCTTCAAGCCAAAAACAACTATGACACTCTGCATGGCGGATTTTCTATTGCCCCGAAATTTCCTCATGCAAGCACGCTTGGAACACTTTTAGCCATCGACAAACTCTACGACGACAAAGCCGCAAGAGCGATGGTTATAACTACATTAAACAGTATGAAGCAAGGCGGAATCTATGACTTGGTAGAGGGCGGTTTCTGCCGTTATAGCGTAGATGATAAGTGGCTTGTTCCGCACTTTGAAAAGATGCTCTACGACAACGCCATGCTCTGCGAACTCTACACAACCGCTTATCTGACTTACAAAGATGAGAGCTTCTTACATGTAGCCAAAGAGTGTGCCGACTTTTGGCACAACCACATGAGCGAAAACAATCTTCTCTATAGTGCCAGTGATGCCGACAGCGAGGGCGAAGAGGGAACTTACTACATATACTCTTATGATGAAGTTTATGAAGCTTTGGTTAAAGAGGGATATGAAAAGATAGATGAACTTTTAGGCAAATTAAGCATTAGCAAAGAAGGAAATTTTGAGGGCAAAAATATCATCAGGCTAAAAGATGAAAACTTTGAAGAGTTTAAAGAGATAAAAGTAACTCTTGGCAAGCTTAGATCCAAAAGAGAATATCCTTTTGTCGATATGAAAGTTCAAACTTCATGGTCTGCCATGATGATAAAAGCACTCTTTGTTCTTGGAAATATCGACAACTCATATAAAACAAGAGCCGTAAACTATCTTGATACGCTTCTTCAAACCATGTTTATAGATGGCAAACTCTATCACACTACGCTTATACGCAAAACTCCGAAAGTCGAGGCTTTTTTAGAGGATTATGCTTTTCTTTCGTGTGCTCTTGTTGAAGCATTTAATGCGACTCAAGATGAGCTATATCTCATAAAAGCACAGCACTTTGCAAACTCTGCTTTAGAGAAGTTTTACGACAAAGGAACATGGAGATTTAGCATAGGAGAGTTTGAGACAAAAGCGGAAATCTCGGACAATACTTATACAAGTTCTGTCGGGGTTATAGTTGATGCCCTACTCTCACTCGGAGTGCTTCTTGAGGATGACAAATATACCCATTTTGCCTTTAAAACACTAGAATACAACTCTTTTGAACTTGCAAGACGTCCGGTTATCTACCCATACATGTTAAAACAGACGCTTAGATATGTCAAAGGTGAGAGAGTAATAAAATCAAATCTAAAAAATTTGGAGTCAAACGCTTATGAGTTATCATCTCTGACATATCCGTTTGTTCAAAAAAAAGCCTCTCAAGATGAGGGATACATGATATGCGGCTCAAAAAGTTGTTTTGCAAACACTCATGAGATTGACGCTATCAATGATATAATCAAAAAAAGTTTTTAAATAGGAAAAAAATATGAAATTAGGCGTAAATATAGACCATGTAGCAGTTTTAAGAGAGGCTAGAAGAGTAAATGATCCAGATATTTTAAACGCTCTTTATGTTGCATGCGCTAACGGTGCAGACCAGATAACCATCCATCTAAGAGAAGACAGACGACATATTCAAGACGCAGATGCTTATAACATTATGAAACATTCGGCTCTGCCTGTAAACTTAGAGTGTTCCATCAACAGATCCATACTAAATATCGTAACGGATTTAAAACCGCACCGTGCCACTTTAGTCCCTGAAAAAAGAGAAGAGGTAACGACTGAGGGCGGACTTGATGTTTTTACTTATGAAGATGAAATCTCTTATGCGATAGAGCTTCTGCATGACTACATCATCCCAGTTTCGCTTTTTATAGACCCTAGCATTGAGGCAGTAGAAAAATCAAAAGAGCTGGGAGCTGAGATGGTAGAGCTTCATACGGGAAGTTTTGCAAATATTTTTGCCATGTTAAACTCATCGCTTTCCCACTCAAACCATTCCATAAAAGAACTTGAACTTCCTCGCCATGAGTTGGCAATAAGACTTGAAAAATCAATCTCCGATATAACCACAGCGGCAAAACATGCCAAAAAAATAGGTCTTGAAGTAGCCGCAGGGCACGGACTAAACTACCATAATGTATCTCACATGATGAGCATTGCGGAGATTACAGAGTTAAATATCGGTCAAAGCATCGTTGCAAAAAGCGTCTTTAGCGGTTTGGCTGAAGCGGTTAAAGAGATGAAAAGGCTCACATCAAGATGAAACCACGCATTGCGATAAGTGTCGGCGATTTAAACGGTGTCGGTATAGAGATAGCATTAAAATCCCATAAAAAAATATCCGCACTCTGCACTCCCATCTACTGTATAAACCACTACATGCTAAATCAGGCATGTGAGCTTTTGGATGTGGAGATTCCCTCTGATTTTGAGATATTTGAGGTTGAGGGGAGTTTTAACATCAGAGAGGGTTGTGTAGATAAGGACTCGGGACGATACTCTTATGACTCCTTTATGAGTGCCGTAAAACTTTGCGAAGATAAAAAAGCCGATGCCCTTGTCACCATGCCTATTCATAAAGAGGCTTGGATGCTGGCTGGTTTGCATTACAAAGGACATACGGATCTGCTTCGTGATTACTTCAAAAAAGATGCCATTATGATGCTTGGATGTGAGAAGATGTTTGTCGCACTCTACACGGAACATATCCCTTTAAGAGAGGTGGCAAGCCAAATAACAAAAGATAAACTGCTTCGCTTTTTCCTTGATTTAAACAGAGCTATTCCAAACAAAAAATTTGCTGTTTTAGGACTCAATCCTCACGCCGGAGATAACGGTGTTTTGGGTAATGAAGAGAGGGAGATAGAAGCAGCTATAGAAGAAGCAAACTTTATCTTAAAAGAGGAGCTGTTTTTTGGTGCGATAGTGCCCGATACTGCTTTTACGCCGCATTTTAGAGCTTCTCACACACATTATGTAGCAATGTATCATGATCAGGGCTTGGCACCGCTAAAAGCACTCTATTTTGATGAGAGCATAAACGTCTCTCTAAACCTGCCTATAGTCAGAACGTCCGTAGATCACGGAACCGCATTTGACATAGCTTACATGGGCAAAGCAAATACCCTCAGCTATGAAAATGCTCTCAAGTGTGCGATAGAGTTTATTTAGCAACTTCAAGCGGCTTAGCACTGCAAAGAATAGCCTCTATCTTTGTTTTAAAGCCGATTGAGACTTCGCTCCAGGTTTTACCTTCATGAAGGTCAAAGCACTCTTTTGCGATTGAAGAAAGTGCCTTTGTAGCTTCAAAATCTAAAATATCTATAACACCCTCTGCGGCAAAAAGCCCATCACTAAAGCTGTATTTCATAGGAACTGTTTTTTTAACACCGTTCATCTCTATCTCTACGCTAAGCGTACCTTTTCTCGGTGCGCCTTTTTCGCTTTTATCAGCTTTGATATCTACTATTTTTGCTTCGATATTTTTTTGGCTCATCATCTCAAAGAAAAATTTGCTAAGAGTCGCATCACGGCTTTCATGCTTTGTATTGACGCTCTTTGTGTCTATGCTCACGCTTGAACCGACTAAAATAGAGCGAAAATTCTCTCCGCTTTTTGCAACAGGTTTATATGTTACACCCTCAAAAGTTCCGCCTACACCTATTTTTTTATCCGTTTTGTATGCAGTCCACTCGACATTCATAGCTCCTACTTGAGCAAGTTCACATCCGCCCTTTGCAAATGCACTGCTTGAGAGAAGCACGGCAGAAGCCATAAGTGAGTAAAATATTCTGTTTTTCATATCTTTCCTTTGTAAAATTTGGTGCGTGAGTATAACTTCTCTTTCTTATTTTTGAAAAAGAATAATATTTTTATTGTTATGTTTAATAATTTTTAAATTTAGAGCATCTGCAAGATGTTTAAATGTCGCCATATTAAAAAAACCTATATGCGTCACATCTCTTATGTACCACCACTTAAAAAACTCATCATCGTTGTTTGGATGAAATGCACTCATAAGAAGCAGATAACCGCCCTCTCTTACATGTAAAAGCAACTCTTTTAAAACTTCAAGCGGATTTTGCAGATGTTCAAAAACTTCGGTTGAGAGGATGATGTCGTATGTTTTGCTATCATAAACTTTTTGCGGAAAATAAAAAAGATCATATCTGTCACACAAAACTGAGTTTCTCTCTAAAAGTATTGGCAGAACTTCGCCTCTGCCGCACCCAAAATCAAGTGCTGTTTTTATATCCGCCTTATGCGGAGTTACAAACTCTTCTATAAGATCTTCAAACATCTTTACATAGCCCAAAGAGTCAAAGCTGTTATGATGTTTGTCGTAGTGACTCTTCTCTCTTGTTTCATCAACATAGAAGATTTCATCTAAAAATATATAGCAACATGCAGAGCATTTATGATACTCTTTTTGGGTTTTTGGATCTGCTGTTTTTACAGTGAAATTATTACAAATTTTACATTTTTTCATACGCGAATAGTATCATCTTCTTTTTATAATCTTACTTTGATATACTTTGCTTTATGAATAATTTACTCTTTTTTAGTGCCTTTTTAGGCGTTTTTATCTTACTCAACATGTACATTTCCAAGCGTCTTGTCAAAAAGCTTGATATTTCAGACAAAGCAAAACTCTATCTGCATATTTTTCTTTTTCTAAACCTCATCGGAATTGTCTTCTACATGCTATCAAGATACTATGTTGACATTCCAAGCTGGCTCTATTTTCTCTTCTCCATACCCATCGGCATACTTTTTTTACTCTTTTGTACCGCCATTGTCTATGACATGTCAAGGGTTTTACTCTCTTTTGCACCGATTTCAGATTCAAGAAGAGTTTTTTTAAAAAAAACACTCGATATCTCCTCCTTTGCGGTTGCTTCAACACTTATGGCACGCTCTTTATATGAGGCAAAATTTGTAAAACTTGAAAAAGTAGATATAAAGATTAAAAATTTAAAAGAGCCGTACAAAATTGCCCAGATAAGCGACCTGCACATCGGCGGTCTGATAAATAGAGATTTTGTAAGAGAGATGGTAGAGAGGATAAATATTCTTAATCCAGATATTGTAGTTATTACAGGTGATTTGATAGATATAGATATCCTGCGTGCGATGGATACGGTAGATGAGCTTGCAAAATTAAAATCTAAATTCGGAACATACTATGTAGTCGGAAACCATGAGTATTTTCATGGAGTTGAAAAAATAATAACGGCAGTAAAATCTTTAGGCATCAGAGTACTTGAAAATGAGAATGTATACGTAGGAGAAAATGAGAGAGGCTTTAATCTTGCAGGTGTTTATGACATCATGGGGTACAGAACAAAAACACATATGCCGAGTCTTGTTAAAGCACTCAAAGACAAAAAGGACTCACCTACCCTGCTTCTAGCCCATCAACCGAAATTTATCCAAGAAGTAGATGGCGGAGTTGATCTTATGCTGAGCGGACATACACACGGTGGACAAATCTACCCTTTTAGATTTTTAGTTGCACTTCAACAGCCGTATGTAAGCGGACTGCACAAATACAATGAAGAGCTGCAGATTTATGTAAACAAAGGTACGGGATTTTGGGGACCGCCTATGAGACTTGGATCTTCATCTGAGATTACACTCATCAGCCTTATACCGCAGGAAAAAGAGATTTAGCCCTAGCGTGCAAAAACCACTCTATTTCTGCCAAGATCTTTTGCTTCATAGAGTGCTCTGTCTGCTTTTTTAAGAAGTTCATCGAGTGATTGTGTCTCAGTTGCAACCTTTGCCACACCTAAACTAATCGTAAATTTTATACTCTCTCCTCTTTCTGAAATAACCTCAAGCTTTTCTATAACTTCTCTTATCATTTGCATACTATCCATAAAATCTTGTTTTGATGAATCATCACATATTATCGCAAACTCCTCACCGCCCAATCTTCCAAATATAGAACCATCCTCTAGATTTTTATAGATAGTTTGTGCGGCAAAATGTATCACTTTGTCACCATCGGGATGACCGTGAGTATCGTTGATGGATTTAAAATTATCTATATCAATCATTACGGCATAGAGATTGTTTTGACTTTGCAAAAACTTCTTTTGGCTGAGTTCAAAAAATTTTCTTCTATTGTATACGCCACTCATCTGATCATAAGAAGATATATAGTCCAAATGTTCAATAAGCTCTTTTACCCTCAACTGAGTAGTAACCCTTGCCAAGAGTTCAAGAGGTTTAAAGGGTTTTGTGATGTAGTCTATCGCACCCTCTGCATAGGCACTTAAGATACTTTCTTCATCATCTTTTGCGCTAATAAATATAACCGGTATATCTCTAGTGCTCTCTTTTTCTTTTAATCTTCTGCAAACCTCATACCCGTTCATAACAGGCATCATAATATCAAGCAAAATCAGATCAACTCTATTCTCATGCACCGCTTCTAATGCACCCTCGCCATCAAGTGCGACTATTACATCATATTTATTGCCCAAAAGCTCTACTAAAATATCAATATTTGTCTCAGTATCATCTACAATAAGAAGTGTATTTTTGCTATTTTCCATTGGATAATTATAACAATATTTTGTCACAAAACAGTCATAATTGTATTTTAAAACCAATTTAGGATAAAATACTCTACAAAAGGGACTATTTTGATAAGACTTATATTTATACTGCTTTTTTCCACATTGCTCTTAGCTTCTTCACAAAAGATTTCCGTGCAGCTTGAGTGGAAACACCAGTTCGAGTTTGCAGGATTTTATGCAGCAATACAAAACGGTTACTACGAAGATATCGGTCTCGAAGTTGAGCTAAGAGAGTATGAAGACGGTATAAACATAAGTGATGAAGTAATCAACAAAAAAGCAACATTCGGCGTCTCATCATCATCACTTATTTTAGATAAACTTCAAAACAAACCTGTCGTACTTATCGCCTCTTATTTTAAACAAAATGCTCTTGCCCTTGCGGTAAAACCTGAAATCACAACTGTCTCACAACTTAAAAATAAAAAAATCATGGCTATGCCTTATGAGATAGATCATACCAGCATAGGAGTTTTTCTTAGAGAGTCAAATATAAAAAAAGATGACTATACTCTCATAACGCATGATTTTAATATAGAAAAATTCAAAAAAGGTGAAGTAGACGCTATGTCTATCTTCATAACGAACCAGCCATATTTTTTTGATAAAGACGGTGTAAAATATAATGTTTTAAACCCTGCCGACTCAGGAATATACTCTTACGACTTGGAACTCTTTACATCTGAAGAGTTAGCTATGCAAAATCCTGATATGGTAGAAAAATTTGTAAAAGCTACAAACAAAGGATGGGAGTATGCCTTTAAACACAAGAAAGAGATAGTTGATATCATCTTTGACAAATATTCAAAATCAAAATCAAAAGAGTCCCTCTTATATGAAGCGCAAAGGACTGAACAGCTATTTAAAACAAATATTTTCAAAATAGGCGCCGTAGTCCCGGAGCTGATAAAACTCAACGCCCAGATGTATACCAATCTTGGATTAGTAAAAGAGGGTTTTGACATCACAAATCTAATTTCAAATTATGTCTTTGAAAACATGAGATCCAAAAACTTATCTGCAGTGCAAAAAGAGCTTAAAGTTACACAGAATATTGCAAATTTGACTCAAGCGGAAAAAGAGTACCTAAGAGAGAAAAAAAAGATTACTGCATGTATAGATCCCAGCTGGATGCCTTTTGAGAGTTTTAAAGACTCTAAGCATGTTGGGCTGACGGCTGACTATGTTGACATATTTAGAAAAAATTTAGGTATTGATATAGAAATTATAGATACTAAAAGCTGGACTGAAACTTTGGAGTTTGCCAAAGAAAGAAAATGTGATATTTTAACTTTGGCAATGGAGACAAAAGAGCGAAGCGAATATCTAAATTTTACTGAACCATATTTAAAAACACCGGTTGTGCTCGTAACAAAACCAAATGTTCCTTTTATTGCAGATTTCAACAGTATAAAAGAGAAAAAACTAGGCGTTACAGCCGGATACTCATTTGCTGAAATCTTAAAAGAAAAGTATCCGCATTTAGACATCATATATGTAAAAGATGATAGAGATGGGCTAAACAGAGTAAACAAAGGTGAAATATTCGGTTATGTAGGAACGCTTGTAACCGTCGGCTATCTTTTTCAAAAAGAGTTTACTGGTGAGCTTAAAATTGCAGGTAAATTTGATGAAACATGGGAACTTGGTATTGGTGTAAGAAATGATGAACCGCAGCTTCTAAGTATCTTTGAAAAAGCAATCTGGAGCATTGATGATGATACAAAACATAATATTTTCAACAAATGGGTTGCAATCTCTTATGAAAACAGCATAGACTACACTCTTGCTTGGAAAATTTTCTTTATCTCTTTAATCATAATTTTAGCAGCGCTATACTGGAGTAGAAAACTCCTGCTTCTCAATAAAGAGCTAGAAAACGCAAGAGCAAAAGCAGAAGAAGCAACTCAGATAAAATCCAATTTTTTAGCAAATATGTCTCATGAGATTAGAACGCCGATGAACTCAATTGTCAGCATGACATATCTTCTAAAGAAAAAAATAACTTCTCAGCCGCAGCTTCACTATATAGAGATAATAGAGAGTGCTTCAAACAATTTGTTGACACTTCTTAATGATATTTTGGACTTATCAAAAATAGAAGCAAAAAAACTAAAGATAAACAAGATTAATTTTAATTTAATTGAAGTACTTGACACTATAAATAATCTTATAAAAATAAAAGCCGATGAAAAAAGTCTAATGTTTGAGATTATATACGACAAATCAGATTCCATGCATGTTTACGGAGACAACTTAAGACTCACACAAATACTCATAAATCTTGCTTCAAATGCCGTAAAATTTACAAATAGCGGATATATAAAGATTTTTGTTGATAAAATATCCGGCAATACATTTAGATTTTCTATCTGTGATACGGGAATAGGTTTAAGTGATGAACATAAAGAGAAGCTTTTTGGTTCATTTACGCAAGCAGATGAGAGTATAACCAGAAAATACGGCGGAACAGGACTTGGTCTTGCAATCTGCAAAGAGCTTGTTGAGCTTATGCATGGTACTATTTGGGTTGAAAGTGTTTTGGGCGAGGGCAGCAAATTTATCTTTGAAATAGAACTGCAAGAGAGTCATACTACTTCAAACAAGCCATTGCTAAGACATGAAGCAAATGCAGAAAAAAACAGCCAAGAGAAGAGAATCTCAATCAGCGATGAGCATAGAGAAGCTCTATTTTCAAAACTTGAATCCGCAGTGGCTTCAAGAAGACCGAATGTGTGTGAACCGATACTTCTTGAGATTCAAAAGTACGATTTGGATGAGCAAAGCGAAGTAGTGTTTGAAAAAGTCAAAAGGTTAGTACAAAAATATAAATTTAACGAAGCAAAGGAGATTCTAAATGCACGATAGAGGGACTGTTCTCATAGTAGACGATGTTAAAGAAAATATAGATATCTTATTAGAGCTTCTAAATAAATATGATTTGATACCTACATTAGAGGGGAAAAATGCAATCGAGATAGCAAAAGAAGAGAGCAATATAGATTTAATACTTCTTGATATTATGATGCCCGATATAGACGGTTATGAAGTGTGCAGGTTATTAAAAAAAGATTCTAAAACCGCACATATTCCGATTATATTTTTAAGTGCAAAAAATAAGCAAGAAGATATACAAAAAGGGTTTGATGCAGGCGGTGTAGATTATATAACAAAACCGTTTAATCCTGATGAGCTTTTATCACGCGTGAGCACACACCTCAAACTCAGAGCATATGAAAAAGATTTAGAAGCCAGAGTTCAAGAGGAGGTTCAAAAAAACCGTGTAAAAGAGCATATGATTTTTCAAAAGGCGAAACAGGCGGCTTTAGGCGAACTTTTGATGCATATAGCATTCCAGTGGAAACAGCCGTTAGTATCTCTTAGCTCAATAAATATAGCTGCTAAAGAAAAGATTAATTCGGCAAAGGAGCTGGATAAAAACGATTTTATAGCATCTATCGATAAGGCTGAAGACATTATAATGTTTATGTCTGAGACGATAGATACCTTTAAAAACTTCTACCAGCCCTCAAATGAGAATACAAAATTCTCTATTACCGAATCCATTATTGAAATTTTAAGCATTATTGAGGGTACATTCTATTTTGACAATATTAAGATATATATCATATCGCATGAAGAGGAGCAAACTCTAGGAAGTGCAAACGACTTTTCTCAAGCCATGCTTGCTATCTTAAACAATTCAAGAGAGATATTTAAAATCAGAAATATTGAAAATCCTGAGATCCGTATATCCATCGAAAATCAAAAGATAACCATCAGCGACAACGGCGGCGGCATAGAAGAGAAACTGCTTGAAGATATATTTCTTCCCTCAGTCAGCACAAACAACGGTGCCGGAATCGGCTTGTATCTCTCAAAAATTCTAATTGAAAAAAACAACGGAGTTATCACCGCTTCAAATGCAAAAGAGGGTGCATTGTTTAGTATAGAGTTTCTTACATGGATAGAGTAGTTTAATCTATCCTCTTTTTAAAAATAAGCAGTGTTTTATCTTTGGTGTCATAAAGAGAAAATGTCTGTTTATCTACAAGTTTTAGGGCAGGCAATTTTTCAAAAACTTTTATTTTATGAAAATACTGAATTATAGTATCTTGATATTTCGTGTACTTATCATCATCGTTTTTTTCAAAAAGAGTAAATTTCGTATATAATTTTTCATCCTCAAAGACGGCATCTACAACTAAAAACTCTCTCTCGTTTTCACTGCTCATAGTGCCTTCTGCAACGTCGCTAAAGCCGTAAAGAGTGTTAATATCGGCTATGAAAACTCCATCATCGTTTAGTCTTTGTGCCACATCGTCCAAAAATTTCAGAAGCTCATCGTGATTTAAAAAATTTAGCACGTCAAAAATAGCCACAACCGCATCATATTTGCCGCTAACTTCGCTTACGTCTACACACTGGGCATCCAAGCCGTTAGCCCTGCACTCATCCGCCATCACAGAGCTGAGATCTATCCCTTTGCATGTAACGCCATCACTTACCATTCGTTGCATAAAACCGCCGCGACCGCAACCGATATCAAGTAATGTTTTGATTTTGTAGTCGTCAAGCTCTGAACGGTAGAGATCATAAAGTGCTTCAGTAGCCTCTTCTATACCTAAAAGATGTTCAGCTTTTGCATAAAGATCCAGATTTGTCATTAGAGTTTATTCTCTGCTTTTATGACTGCATTTATCTTCTCATAGATATCCAAAACTTCATCTTTTTTGGAGATATAGCTGTTTTTGTTTGCGATAAGGTAAGTTGAAGAGGTCATCATATCTTGCACGACTTCGAGTCCGTTTTGTTTCATCGTAGCACCCGTTTCTACAACATCCACTATCATGTCCGCTAAGCCGATAAGCGGTGCGAGTTCAATCGAACCGTAAAGTTTTATGATATCTACGGATACCGCACGCTCTTCAAAATAGCGTTTAGTGATGTTTACCATTTTTGTAGCGACTTTGATTTCAGGTTTGTCTAAATCAAACTTTTCGCCCTTTTTCATACCTATGGCTACTTTGCATATGCCACGCTTTAGATCCAGCAGACGAATTACGTCTAAGCCCTGCTCTTCAAGTGTATCAAGACCTACTACCCCGATATCTGCGGCTTGATGAAAAACATAAGTCGCAACATCTTGATTTCTTACAAGCAAAAAACGAAATTTTGGAGTTTCCAAAATAAGTTTTCTATCATCAAATGCAAAATCCTCGCCAAAAATAGTCTCAAAAATCTCTAAAGTCTCTTTTGCAATACGCCCTTTTGGAAGTGCAACACTTAGCATATATCCGCCTTTTTTATAATATTTTTCATGCCCCTAAATATCAATATTTCATCCACATGTGAAGATGGAAATATTTTTACAAGCTCTCTGGCATCTCCGCCTGTAAGATATATATTCATACCGTATGATTTTACTTCGCTTTGCAGTAATTTCAGATATCCGTAGCTTATAGCATCGGCGGAATTTTTCGGCATTTTATCCAAATCCACCTCAAAATTAAATGAGTACTCAAGCGCACTTGATATATTTTTGTAACACTCACCCATAGCTTTAATGCCGGGGTAGATAAAACCGCCCTCAAATTTGGTCTCTTTTACGATGTCAACGGTTATTGCGCTTCCTGCATCGACGATGACTCCGCTCTCTATCGCTTCACATGCCATGATTCTGTCTATACCCATAGTTTTATAATATTTAGAAATATCTATATACAAAGAGAGATCTACCCAATTTTCCAATGGTTTTAAAATCTCTTTTACATACGGATTTACACAGATATAAAAAATTCTCTCTTTCACTGATGAGGGGTTAAAAGATTTAGCATCTTCTTTGTAATTTCTATCTCCATCAAGAAAATGGTAAGTCGTATTTCCGATATCGCATAAGAGCATTATTGAATTTTCCAACCCTGACCTACAAGAGCCTCTTTAGCTTTCAAACATAGCGGTGCATCTATAAAAATAATCTTATATTTAAAATTATGCCCGCAAAAGAGAGTCAGTTTTGCATATATCTCTTCAAATTTATGTACATCTTTCATAAGAAGCTTGCTTTTTTGGCTTACTGCAAATATGGAGTAAAAATAGCCAGCAATATCCGTCGCTTTATATATTTTTATTTTATTTCTTACACCAAGCTCTCTGGGTGCAATCTCTTGCATTTTTTTATAAATCTTCCCTTTTTTTCTAAGAGAATCAACTACACTCTGCATTTCATGCCTTTTTAACTGATGTTACACACTAAAAAGAACGAAGCCTATTCTAGTGGCAGGGACAGATTTTAGAAAAATATTTTAGCAAAATAATTCTTTAGCAACAGATTTATAAAAAAAAATTTTGTTATAATTGCAGCAATGAAAGTCATAAAAACAAAATTAAATTACTCAAATTATTATATCTTGCTAGATTTAGACACCATAAAAATAGGTGATGTTATATCATTTGATATTTTTATTCAAAAAAATGATGATTTTGTTATTATTATCGAAGCCGGAACACTTATATCTGAAAATCTCTACAACAAACTTAAAAATCAAAAAAGTTTATACATACATAAAGATAAAGGCAAAGATGAGGATAAACAAATACTCTCATGTGAAAGTTTAAGACACTATATCAGACACAGCAGAGATGATGTGGAGAAAAGAATTAAAGTGCTATATGATGTGAATGATCAATTATTTGATATTTTTTTAACTAACAAAGAGAATAAAATAAATATAGAGTGTTTACACTTAATCGTCCAATCCATTATCTATCTAGTAAAATACGATGCAAGTTTTTTAAAAAGCACAATCCCATATTTTGTAAATGACAACATGCTGAAAAATCACTCACTACAAGTAGCAATATATGCTTTAGTTATCGGTAATATTCTTAAGTTTAAAGATGATGATTTGCTAAAATTAGGCGTAGCCGCTTTACTACATGATATTGGTTTTAAAAAAATTGACGAAACTATTATCAATAAAAAAAGCATGCTAACTCCACAAGAGATTAGTTTAATGCAAAAACACAGCCAGCACAGTGTGGAAATAATAGAACAGAATAAAATTCATGATCCATACATTATAAATGCAGTGATGCATCATCATGAAAGATATGACGGAAGCGGTTATCCTAATCAACTCATGGGTGATGAAATAAGTAATTTTGCCTCGATTGTAGGTATATGCGATGTTTTTGACGCACTCACGAATAATAGACCTCATAGAGAGCACTACAGCTCTTTTAATGCCCTTAAGATGATGATGCGTGATAAAGATATGGTCAATAAATTTAATCAAAACTATCTTCATCTTTTTCTCAAATCATTTTTATAAAAATTTTTACTCTTTAATATAATAAAATAAAATAGTTGTTATGTTATAATTGGGCTTAATTTAATATTAGATAAGGATAGCTATGAAAAATATATTTATTTTTATATTTATTGGCTTATATTTAAACATCGCTTTGCTAAGTGCGGCAGAGTCTCTCAACTTAGAACAAGCGCTAGAGATGCTTAAATCACAAAATTTAGAGATAAAGAATGCCTCAACAGAAATAGATGCCGCACTTCAAGATGCAAAAATTGCATCAGGAAACCACTACGGAAAGTTAGATATTATTCAAGATATCGTAAAATCTGATGATGCCGGAAACGTATTTGGCTTTAAACTCTCCAGTAGGGAAGCTGACTTCGGAGACTTTGGAGCAAAAGAGTTTATGGATAACTTCTTAGCAGGAAACCCTGACTATAAGACTCCTCCTCATGATTTAAACTATCCCGACTCAAGAAAGTATTTTCAAAGCAAATTAAACTATGAAATTCCGCTTTTTACAGGATTTAAAATATCAAGCTATGAAGATATTATGAACTCCGTAACAAAAATAAAAAAATTAGAAAAATCAAAAGTTGTAAATGAAAAAATATATGAAACAAGAAAAAGTTTTTATGATATGGCTCTGCTTGAAGACTCTATAGTAAATTTAAACATCATTTTGAAAAATATAGATATTCTTGAAAATATGACAAAAGAGATGATAGAAGTCGGATATGCAAAAAAAATCGATCTCTTAGAGGTAGAAGCTAAAAAAGGCAATGTAGAAAGACTTATCGCTCAAATGGAGTCAAACAAAGAACTTCTTTACCACTATATAAGCTTTTTACTAAATCAAAAAGTAACATCCATACAAACACCTTCGCTTGAGATAACAGTGCCTTCTATACCAAACAGTGCTATTATTAGCAATAATTTAGATATTCAAATGGCAAATAGCGGACTTGCCGTAAAAAAAAGCATGATTGATGCGGCACAATCTTCATACTACCCTATGGTCGGAGCTTTTGCGGAGATTGCAACTGCGGATGATAAATTTTTAGGCGAAGCGAGCGATCATAAATCTTATACGATTGGTGCAAGGGTTACATGGAATTTATTTAACGGCGGAATAGACAGTGCGAATGTTGAGAAATCAAGACTTGAGTATATAAAAACAAAGACTCAAGTAGAGCTTGCAAACAGTGGGATTGAGCTTCAGACACAAAAAATCAAAACTGAGATAGAGAGTTTTAACAATGATATAAAATCCCTCAAAAAAGAGCTTGCTCTTGCCGATGAGATCTACAAAAATTATGAAGCAAGATACAAAGAGAAGCTCTCTTCAATGAGTGATGTCATCATCAAACAATCTGAGCAGATTCAGAAGATCTTACAACTTCAAGAGACTATAAACAAACGAAATGAGAAGATTTTTGCACTAGAAAAACTAGCAAACGGAGAAAAATAATGAAAAAAATATTAATACTTTTAGGCTTGGCAGGCTTGTTAATGGCAGAGAATATAACGCTCTCAGGCACTGTAATAAGCGACAATAGAAAAATGATAACAAGTCGTTTCATGGGATTTGTAACTGAAGTAAAAGTATCGGAGGGAGATACAGTAAAAAAAGGAGATCTTCTCTACACAATTGACTCAAAAGAGATAGATTCGGCTCTCACTCAAGTTGAACTTGGCATTTCACAAGCACAACTGAGTCTTCAAATGTATCAAAACCAATATACGAATGTAAAACTGAATCTTGAGCGATATAAAAGACTCTTAGAAAAAGATATGGTTTCTAAATTTGAAGTTGAAAATCTTATACTTGCCGAACAAAATCTGGCAAATATGATAGATATAGCAAAAAAGCAGGTTATTCAGGCACAAGCTCGACTTGAAGAGGTTAAAAATCAATATCGTTACCTAAATATAACAGCACCGAATAATGGTGTAATAGTAAGTAAAAACATAAAAGTCGGAGAGATGGCAATGCCGGGAATGCCTGCACTTGAACTCTCGGATTTGACAAACTTAAAAATATCTGCTGAGATTTCAGAAGATAATTTACGTTTTATTCAAGAAGGAAAAAAAGTAGTTATAAATATTCCCTCACAAAACATAAATGTAATAGGAACCGTAAGTGCCATTATCCCAAATTCAAATCCCATGACACACTCATTTAAGATAAAAATTTCATTTAAAAATGTATACAATACGATCTATCCTGGTATGTACGCTACAGTAGTTATTGAGTAAGGCTTAGAGTATGAATAGCTATAAACCCACAGATATCGCCGGAAAACTTGCTTCTGGATTTTTAAGAAATCCTCTCACTATTGTTCTTGGTATTTTTTTACTCTCTATCGGATACTTGTCGCTTACTATAATGCCGCGTGAAGAGAACCCTCAAATGGTCGTAAGCGGTTCAACCGTTATAGTCGCACTTCCGGGGGCTAGTGCCGCAGAGATTGAAAAAGTTATCGTAAAACCCTTAGAGAGAAAGCTCAAAGAGGTAAAAGGTGTGGAAAACATCTCATCTATGGCGATGGACAATGTCGGAATTGTAAATGCGGCATTTTTTATCGGGGAGAAGAAAGAGGACTCTAACCTTAAGATATATGACAAGATCATGCAGAACTATGACATATTTCCAAAAGGGGCTATGCAGCCGATCATAAAACCTTTAGATATCGATATAGACATTCCTATCGTCTCCGTTGCATTCTACTCAAAAGATGAAAATATGAGTAAAACAGATCTATACGACAAAGTAAAAGATATACAGCATCGCATTAACGGGCTTGCAAATGTTGCTGTTACGGAGCTAAAAGGCGGGAATAAACATCAATTTAATATAGAAGTAGATCTAAACAAACTATCCGGCTATAACATTTCCATGGGTCAAATTGTTCAAGCGGTACAGTCACTCTCTTACAGCGTACCTGCCGTAAAAAACAGAACTAAAGAGAACGAGATAATTATTCTTGGCGTTAAAAATGCGATAGAGAGTCCTGAGGATATAGGCGATATAATTATTGCTCAATATATGGGTTCTCCAATATATCTAAAACAGATTGCAACAATAAAAAGTTCATATGATATACAAAATTTCAGATCTGCGACAATTAGTAAAAAAGATGAAAGCGGCAATTTTTTGCCTCTGCAAAATCAAGTAACCCTTACAGTGTCAAAACTTCAAGGCACAAATGCTGTTGTAATTGCCAATGCGGTAAAGACGGAATTAGAGAGTTATAAAGAGTACCTAAACAGTAATAACATCGGCTATTCAATAACTAGAAACGACGGGGAAAGAGCCAATGAAGCAGTGAATGAGTTGGTTTACCATCTTCTTTTATCAATAGTAATTATTGCTATTTTGCTTGTTTTGGTTCTTGGATGGAGAGAATCCCTCATAGTTACATTTACCGTTCCTGCGATTCTAGCTATTACACTTTTTATAGCATACCTGACAGGGCAAACCATTAATCGTATAACTCTCTTTGCATTCCTGCTCTCACTGGGACTTCTAGTTGATGCGGCAATTATCGTAATAGAAAATATCCACAGACATTTTCACTCAAAAGAGTCTGCACATGAGAGTGTAGATGACATTATGGTTAAAGCGACAGACGAAATTGGGCCACCGACAAATATCGCAACTTTAGCAATTATTATGACTATGGTTCCAATGGCGTTTGTAGGGCAGATGATGGGTCAATTTATGAAACCTATTCCTGCCAATGTTCCAGTTGCTCTTATTGCTTCACTTTTTGTTGCATATATTTTTACACCATATTTGGCGGCTAGAATGTTAAAAAGACCGGATTTTCATAGTGAGGAGAAACATTAATGTTTAAAAAATTTCAAAATGCCATTTTTTTGGGTATTCAAAATCCTACAAAAAGAAATACCATTCTCCTTGTAACATTAGCGGCATTTATCTTATCGGTGCTTATGATTGCGCCAACAAAAATGGTTTTAGCAAAGATGCTTCCTGGGAAAAACAATGACACTTTTACCATATACACGACGCTGGCTGATGGCAGATCTATTGAACAAACTAAGCAGGTAACGGAGTGTGTCTCTGAATTTATTAAAAAAGAGAAAGAGATTCAAGATTTTGAGATATTTTTAGGTATGGGTGCCCCACTTGATTTTGCAGGTCTTATCAAAGGTTCACACTTTAAAAATTCTGAAAATGTTGCTGAAATTGTAGTAAATCTCTCAAAAAAACACCACAGAGAAGAGCCGTCTTACATGATGGTTCAAAGAATGCGACCGGATATTCTAAAAAGTTGTGCTTCACTCTATGACAAAACAACAATCACATTTGTAGAACCCCCAGCGGGACCTCCGGTATTAGCGGCAATCGTAGCAGAAATATACGGAGACAATTCAGATGGCATCAGAGAGTTATCTTCAAGAATCGCTGATGTATTTCAAAAAACTAAAGGTCTTGTTGATATAGAAATAATGCAAGACGAGATCTATGAAAAGTTTGAAGTTGAAGTAGACAGTATTAAAGTTGCTCTCTCAGGCGTTAATGTAAAACAGTTAAACGACATACTATATTTAGCATTTGAAGGAATGCAAATCGCGGTTAAGAACTCAGACACAGTAAATGAGCAGATTCCTATATATCTCTCTCTAAGTCAGGATTCTAAAAAGTTTTCTTCTAAAGATTTAAATGCTATCAAGGCAAAACTCTCTTCCTTGAAACTTATGAGTCCAACCGGAATGATGACGCCGCTTACAGAACTTGTAACAATAGTGCCTAAAAAATCAAATCCTATGATTATGAGCAAAAATCTTCACAAGATGACAAACGTTATGGCGGAAACAGATATGGTTTCACAGGTTTATCCGTTAATGGATGCCAGAAATGTCATCTTAGATACCTTTAGCGATAAATACAAGATTGAAAAAATCGGACTTTTTAATCTTATACTAGTAGATAAAACTTCCAAAGAGGTTTACAAACTTATGTGGGACGGAGAGATGGAGGTAACTCTTGACACTTTTGTCGAGCTTGGCGCCGCATTTATAGCTGCGTTGGTGCTTATATTTTTACTTATGGTCATTTACTATAAAAGCTATACACTAAGCGGTATAATTCTTTTAGGCTCATTTTTATCTATCATCGGAGTAATTGTCGGTCACTGGATTATGGATATTTTTAGTGTCGACACATTCTTTCTAACGGCTACATCACTCATCGGTTTTATCGCTCTTATCGGCATAAGCTCAAGAAATTCACTTCTTCTAATCGACTTTACGGCATCTTTGATGAGAGACAATAAAATGGATAAAGCTGAAGCTATTGCTTACGCAACTGCTACACGGGCAAAGCCTATTTTCTTAACAGCTGCAGCAATAATACTTGCTTCAACACTTCTAGCCGGAGATGCAGTATTTGGAGGTCTTGGCGTTGCACTTATATTTGGAACTATTGCGGCAGTAGTTTCATCGCTTATGGTTGTTCCCGTGCTTTTATATAAAGCAGATCTAAAGAGACATTTTAATTTGGATTAGAAAAAAGTAAGGATAGGTTTCCTACATATAACGATGTTACATGTAGGAATAAAATCGTCTAGACTATAATCTAGCGTATTGAACGCTTGAACAAGCCTCAATTTTAAGTAGTTCGCTCAAAGTCGCATCACTTATAATATTATCAACCAAAATAACGGCAAGAGCCTGTTTTTTATCATTTCTAGCAAGCGAGAAATCGGCAATATTTACATTATATTTTGCTAAAGTTGTACCGATATTTCCGATAACGCCAGGAACATCTTGATTTTTAAGAATAATCATATCACCCTTAAGAGCCACTTCGATATCAAATCCATCAATTGAAACAATTCTAAAAATATTATCATCAAAGATAGTTGCGCTGATAGTAGTAGTTCCACCTTCCGCGGTTGTCAGTTTTATTGTAATTAGGTTTTTATAAACTGAAGAGTCATTTAACGCTTCCGACTCAATTTTAATCCCTTTTTCTTTAGCAATAAAATCTGCATTAACATAGTTAATCGTATCATCACTAATCTGGCTCATTGCACCAACGGCAACAAATGTAGACAAAGAGTCTACATATTTAGAGATTTCACCCTGCCCACTTACTTTTATTGAGATTATCTGAGATTTATTAAGCTGAGACTCCAAGAAGCCAATTTTTTGTCCCATCTCTAAAAACGGCTTTACAAACGGCGGTATCTTAGTCTCATCAATTGGCAAATTCATAGCATGCGGATATGATATGCCCTTAACTGCAGAAATAGCATTTGCCGCAGCTTGAACACCGATGTTGTACTGAGACTCATAAGTATTTGCGCCTAAATGCGGAGAGACTGTTACATTATCAAGATCTAAAAGCGGGTTGTTAGTTGCAGGCTCTTTTACAAAAACATCAATACCTGCAAAACGAATTTTACCGCTTTTTAGTCCAGTGTAAAGTGCCTCTTCATTATAAAGACCGCCTCTAGCACAGTTGATTAAAACTACGCCGTCTTTCATCTTTGCAATCTCTGAGGCATCAATCATATTTGTAGTCTCTTTATTTTTAGGAGTATGAATCGTGATAATGTCACATGCTAAGATATCTTCAAAATTTTTAGTATAAACCATATTTAAATCCGTAACTTTTGACGGGTTAATATATGGGTCATAAGCAACTATATCCATCTCAAAAGCTTGAGCACGCTTAGCAACGCGAGAACCGATGTTACCAAAACCTATGACACCGAGTTTTTTGCCCTTAAGCTCATAACCGTACCACTTCTCTCTCTTCCAAACTCTCTGCTCTTTTAAGTGATTGTGTGAATATGGAAACATTCTCATACATGAAAGCATATGTGCCATAGTAAGTTCAACCGCAGCAATCGTATTTGCCGTAGGAACATTCATGACAATTATTCCCTCTTTTGAACACCCTGGAATATCCACATTATCAACTCCAACACCTGCGCGAACTATCGCCTTCATGTTTTTAGCATGTGCAATAAACTTATCGTCAACATCAGTTGAGCTTCTTGTAATTGCAACATCAGCTTTTTCAATAATATCTAAAAGCTTTACTTTGTCTTCATCTGCTGCCATTATAAAGTTAATACTCTCGTCATTACGGAGCATCTCTAAACCGGCTTCATGTATATGGTCACAAACCACTATGGTATGTTTTTGCATTATATATCCTCTTTGTATAGCCCGACACTGGCTGAAATTTGATAATTTTTTAACACTTCAACAAGAGAATTTAACTTCTCTATCTCTTTTGAGTAAATAAGCAACTCCGAACCACTCTTATCTTTTTTGAGATAATATTTTAACTGATGCTGTTTTAACTCCTCCTTTAAACAGAAGAGTTGATATGGATCCAACAGTGGAGCTGAGAGTTTGTATATTGTGGTACTAGTTGCAACTATTTTCTCATTTAAATCAACTTGAATTAAAACTTCATTCACAGGATAAAAGTATCCTAATTTTTCAGTTTTAGAAAAATGGTTTAACCAAACTTTTTCAGGCTCTTTTACAGATACCTTACTTTTATGTTCAAGAGGAGCTAACTTATGAGAAGCATCATTTGAGTTAATTGAAATAAGAAAAAGACCAATAAAAACAGCCACCCCTCCCGCGATGAGTGGAGTAAGCCATTTTAAAATCTTTCGCACAATGTTTACTTAAATTTATCTTTAATTAAATCACCTAAAGAGTGTGATTGATTATCATTAATCTCTTCAAGCATTGCCTGATTTTTTATGTAATCTAATTTTTTAACAGAGAGACGAATACGGTCACGGCGAGTATCTACAACTGCAATCGCAGCTTCAATTGTTTGACCTACGGCTAAATCGCTTTTTTCTAAAGGAGCGAGATCTTCATCACGGATAAGTGCATCAACACCGTCTCCTAGAGATACGAATACGCCGAAATCTTTAATATCACGAATTGTACCTGTTACAATGCTGTTTAACTTATGTGTTTTTGCGAATGCATCTATCGGGCTCTCTAAAAGTGCTTTTCTATTAAGTGATATTTTTTGATCTTCAGGACTGATTTTAGCGATTTTTACTTCAACTTTATCACCGGTTTTTAAAACATCTTTACACTTAACATTCTTATCCCAAGAGATATCTTGATTATGTAATAAACCCTCAACACCGTCAATGCGAACAAATGCACCGAAGTCTGTTAAAGATGTAACAGTTCCAGAAATAATATCACCCTCACGGTGATTTTTCATAAACTCATCAAACGGTTTTGGAAGAAGTCTTTTTAATGAAACACGAAGCTTGTGAGTTTTTGGGTTAATCTCAATTACTTCAACATCAATCTCTTGACCCACGGTTAGGTAGTCATTAGGATTTTTAACATTTTTATCCCAAGAAATTTCCGATATGTGCAAGAAGCCCTCAATATCATTTCCCAAATCAACAAATACACCGTAAGCTTCAACATTTGAAACTGTTACGGTAATAGTATCACCCTCATCCAATTCGCTCTCAACTTCTGCCCAAGGATCAGACTGAACCGCTTTGATAGATAGAGAAAGATGTCTTTTGTCTTTATCGTAAGAGATAGCTTTTACCATTACGCTATCACCCTCTTTGTAAAGTTTAGAAGGATTTACAGGACCTTTGTAGCTGATTTCGTTGTAGTGTACTAAACCATCAACTCCGCCAACATCTACAAACATACCATAGCTAGTGATTTTTTTGATAGTTCCTTCAACAAGCGCATCATTTTCCATTAGCTTATCAATAATCTCTTTTTTCTTTTTACGTTCGTCATTAAAAAGTTTACGACGAGATACAACGATTGAATTTTGTTCTGGATCTATTTTAACAACCTGAGCTTTTATTTTACGACCGATAACTTCATCAGTGTCTTTAAAAGCAGCCAATGAGCGAGGCATAAAGAATGAAACATCATCCGCTTCCACTACGTAACCGCCACGGTTTTTCTTAGTAATTACACCGTCAATAATTATATCTTCGAAGTTTTCTTTGTTTTGATCAATAAAGTCAATAGTTTTTTGTTGCTCTAAAACTTTTTTGTATGATATTTTAGGACGCTCATTATAGTATCCTGTAACCATTACTTTAATTTTATCGCCAACATTAAATTTCAATTTGCCGTTTTCGCTGATCTCATCTAAACTAAGGATACCCTCTAGTTTATCGCCGACACCGACTAATGCTCTATTTTCATCCGCTTGGATTTCTACTATTTCACCCTCAACAATGCGACTTGTTTCTTGCTGCTTTTCGCTTGCAGCAAACATTTCTGCAAAATTCTCTTCTTCAAATGATTCGTTATCGAACGCCATTACCTATCCTCTGTTACATAAAAATTTCGCAATTATACCTAATTATTGATTAATTTACACAAAGATAGAACTATAAAACAGGCTGTTTTACTCAAAAAAATTTAATTTTTTAAATTATTTTCGATAGCATTTACAACATTTTGAATAATCCAGTCAGGCGTTGAAGCTCCTGCCGTTATTCCGCAAAATTTCTTATCTTTAAACCAAGAAAAATCCAAATCTTTCTCATCTTCTATGTGATAGCTATCTTTACAGTTATCACATGATATGCTAAATAACTGCTTTGTATTAGACGAATTTTTACCGCCTACAACTATCATAATATCAGCTTTTGCCGAAATTTTTCTAACTGCCTCTTGATTCTCAAACGTTGCATTGCATATGGTATTGAAAATTCTAACCTCTTTGTGACGGGGAATCAAATAATTTGCAATTTCCATATAATCTTCGACTCTGCGAGTTGTTTGTGCAACCAAAGCTATCTTCTCTTTTAGCTTTAAATTTTCAAGATCTTTTGGAGATGTAACGACTGTCGCACCATACTTTGCATAGCTTTTTACGCCTTTAATCTCAGGATGGGCATCATCACCAAAGATTATGATCTCGTATCCTTGCTCGCTCATCTCTTGGCAAATTTGCTGCGGTTTTGTAACATAAGGACATGTAGCATCCACGACATTTACATTATTTGCTTTTAGTTCCGCTAGCTCGTTTTTGGGTATTCCGTGTGTTCTGATTACTGCTTTATCACCGGAAGCAAAACTATTATGATCATCGGTAAGTCCTACTTTAAAATCTTTTTCAAGTCTCTCAATCTCTTTTGAGTTATGAATAAGAGGACCATAAGTCGATGAGTTTTTATTCTCTTCGGCTATTTTTATAGCTCTTTTAACACCAAAACAAAAACCGTAACTTTCAGCAAGCTCAATCTTCATTTTTAATTAAACTCTACTTCTGTTATCTTTTCTAAAAGCTCAAAAAAGTTTGGAAATGATGTATTTATACATGCAATATCATCCACATTCATGGAACATCTAAGACCTGCGATTATAAAGCTCATAGCAATTCTATGATCTCCATGGCTATCTATTTTAGCTTCTTTAAGCTCTCCGCCTCTCACACTGTACCCGTCATGAACTTCATCTACTTCAATGCCGCATGCTCTAAGTCCGTTTACTACAGTAGAGATTCTGTCACTCTCTTTGACTCTAAGTTCCTCTGCATTTTTTACGACACTTACACCCTCTGCACACGCAAAAGCGATAGAAAGAGCAGGAAGTTCATCTATAAGCCATGATATATTATCTTCAACAGTTATCGCACAAAGTGGTGCGTACTTTACATGTATATTTCCGATAGGCTCATATTTGTTATCGGTTGTTTCGTAACTAATATTTGCACCCATTCTCTCAAGTGCTCTAAAGGCTTCAATTCGAGTTTGATTTAGTGTTACACCCTCCAAGACTACATCAGAGTCAGGTGTGATTGCAGCTGCAACCGCAAAGAAAAATGCACTTGATGGGTCTGCCGGCACTCTTATTTTTAGCGGTGTCAATAACTTTTTCATAGGCTTAATAGTCGTTTTTAGTCCATGAACTTCTATCTCTGCACCCATGCCTTTTAACATTCTCTCTGTATGATCACGACTGAGTTCAGGCTCGCTATAGGTACATTCACCATCAGCTCTAAGAGCAGCTAAAATCAT
>KB228590.1_pt57 | contig 32090 bp, 35 predicted proteins | sample 524768 | NCBI WGS metagenome assembly AMQJ01 (sample SAMN00998488, study PRJNA167727) | sediment metagenome | isolation source: subsurface aquifer sediment | place: USA: Rifle, Colorado | collected Aug-2009
GTTTGACGCCATTAGCCGCACATACGAATATCGGCTTCGTCTGGATAAATATCCTTTCGAACAAGAAACATGCTATCGTGCTGCCAATCCAAAATTAGATTTTGATTTAATGAATCAAGCCGCTTCGGTTTTATTCGACTATACCGATTTCACCAGTTTTTCAAAAACAGGAACGGACGTGAAAACAAACAATTGCACTATTCTTCGAGCCAACTGGGAGCATTCTGACGATGTGTGGGTGTTTACAATCCAAGCCGATCGTTTTTTGCGAAATATGGTCCGCGCTATTGTAGGAACTCTTCTGGATGTTGGAATTGGAAAAATAAACATCAGCGAATTCAAACAAATAATCGAAAGCAAAAACCGAAACAAAGCCGGGTGGAGTGTTCCGGCGCACGGTTTGGCGCTGATAAAATTGGAATATCCCGATTGGATTTTTGTGTTTGGTTAATTTTTTTCGGAGAAAGACAAAAAAAATCCCATCAGTATTCTACCAATGGGATTCATTTTTATTGAGAAGATATTCTCTAGAAAAGATAATTTAAGCCAATGTACATACCCGAACTTCCGTCTTCGGCTGCTGCGGCCATTCCGTAATCGACACTAATAATAAAGTTTTGATTCATCACAATTTTTAGACCGGCACCATACCCAATATGAAGTGCTTCAGCACCAATATCGAAATAATCGGCTGTAGGAATTCCGGTAGGAACTGTAATTGGAATCAAAGCAACGGCTTTTCCGGCATCTAAGAATCCATTTACACCAATATAAAAATTCTGATTGATGAATTTAAATTTTACCGCTTTAAATCGAGCTTCAAAATTACCATAAGCAAATCCATCGCCAACAACACGATTACGCAAAACGCCACGAATGCTCTTGCTTCCGCCCAATCCTTCCGAAAAAGCAGAGCGATTTGCAGCAATAACCATTAAATTCTGAGCGTACCAAGGCGTTTCTCCTGCAATGGTATTCTGATATCCCAATCGATATGCAAATGTTAAGCGATTCTTGACAATAGTAAAATATTGACGATGAGTGATGTAAAATTTCATAAAACCTTCGTCGTGACTGCCCAAAAATCCGGGAGCATAAGAAAAACCCGCTTCTGTCCAGATTCCACTATTCGGATTGGGACGATTGTCACGCGAATCGTAAGTTAATCCCGCTTTCAAAGTAACCATCGAACCTCCTTCAGCCTGATTTGCCGGAATCAATCCCCACGCTATGTAATTTTCGTATAAACCAGGTACAGCGGTCAGGCTTGGCAAATAATCAGGGTCAGTGGGATCCACTCCATCGTTGTATTTATCAATATCAACAGAGCCAATATTAAAATTGTAATATCCGATTCCGGCCGACCATTGCAATTTTCCCATTCCCAAATCGCCAACTAAATCGGCCGTGGTGCGAAACAAATTGCGTTTATGTTTGTAAATCATTCTACTCCTATAAGCAGGATCTTCCTGATCTTCCCATCCGGCATTATAAACCGATTCGTAACCATTAAAGCCGTAAAAAGCGGCTAAAGCATCGGGCAGATAACCTAAGTCAAAATTAAGCCGAACACCTTCAATCAACTGATCGCCTTCGTAGGCAAAACGAAAAATACTGCCTCCTTTGGTAAACTTTGAAGCTTCTACATAAAACATGTGATTGTATTCCGGATAACGACTTCCGTCGCCATAATTGTAGATACTCGACAAAGCACCATATTGGAAACCCATATCACTATCGAAAGAAATAACAGGCAAAGCGCCTACGTTCCAACCCGTTTTAACTTCTTCGGTTTGCTCTTTCTTTTCGTCTTGAGCGAAAACATTTAGCGTGAACGCTAAAAAAAGGAGCAGAAAAAATGCACTGTAAACTTTTTTCATGTTTTTAAATTTAAATTAGTTCAGTTTTTTGTTGTTTTTATGTCGTTCGCTGTCGCGATGCGTTTTCTTTTCCATATTTTTTTCGAAAGCTTCCGTTAAATCAACTCCGGTTTGATTGGCCAAACAAATCAAAACAAAAAGAACGTCGGCCATCTCATCAGCAAGATTAACTTCTTTATCTGTTTCTTTAAATGATTGTTCGCCATAAGTCCGACCAATGATTCGAGCAAGCTCCCCAACCTCTTCGGTCAATTGAGCCAGATTTGTCAGCTCATTGAAATAGCGCACACCTTTTTCTTTAATCCACTGATCTACTAGTTCTTGAGCCCTTTTAATGCTTATCTCCATTGGATTAATTTTAACGAAAGTAAAACATTCATTCTATTATTCCAAAAAAATATGGGCGCTTATGCAGAAAACAACTAAATATCTTCCTTACAAACCAAAATCCCTTTTAGAAAATAACAAAATTTTATGCATTAGGTTGGAGCATGCATATCGCAAATTTTATAATTTTGAGCCCTCAAAGTCAAAAGAAAAATGCAAATAGTTTCTGTAAATATTTCCGAGAAAAAGGGAACCATCAAAACGCCTGTTGATTGGATTGAACTAACAACTACAGGAGTGAAAAACGATGCACATGCAGGAAAATGGCATCGACAAGTGAGTCTGTTGGCCAAAGAGAGCAATGAGCGGTTTGCCAAAAAAGCCAAACGCGAGGTGGCTTATGGCGAATTTGCCGAAAACATTACCACCGAAGGCATCGTTTTGCATAAAACCATTCCCGGCGACCGATTGATTATTGGCGAAACAGAATTGGAAATAACTCAGATTGGAAAAAAATGTCATGGCGATAATTGCGCAATTTTTCGAGAAGTGGGCGCTTGTGTGATGCCAAAAGAGGGAATTTTTGCAAAGGTGATCAAATCGGGAATTGTAAAACCCGGCGACAAACTCATCTACATTCCACAAAGCGCATAAATGCAATGGCCGAATAGTTTAATTTTGCCGCATAAAATCAACAGTCAATCATGGAACTTAAAATAATCTCGGTAAGTTTGGCGGCCGAAGCCGGCCGAAAATTTGCTGCATCGGAAATTGTACTCGACAAAAGTGGCGTTGTTGGCGATGTTCATGCCAACACTTCGCGTGCTGTAAGTCTGATTGATCAGTCGCACATCGATACTTTCAAGAAAATTACGGAAAGCAGAACTACCGAAGCCGGCGAGTTTGCCGAAAACATACGCATCGAAGGATTGAACAGCCTAAAAGCGAATCCTTTTGATCAGTTTGTTGGCCATTCGGTGGTATTGGAAGTTACTCAAATTGGCAAGCCTTTTCATGCCTCTTTCAGCGAAATTGGGCATTATGTAATGCCAAGAGTGGGGATTTTTACACGCGTTTTGAGCGGCGGAACACTAAAAGCCGGCGATATATTCTCCTTTCGGCCAAAAACCTTTCAGGCGAAAATCATTACACTCAGCGACAGGGCAAGTCGAGGAATTTACGAAGATAAGAGCGGCGCTTTGATTGCTCAAAAGCTTCAGGATTATTTCAAAAAGATTGGCTGGCGTCTTTCTGTCGATCAACAAATTATCCCTGACGAAAAGCAACTGCTTCAGCATCAAATCGCAGAAGCAAAAGAACAGGCATACGACCTGATTTTTACCACGGGCGGAACAGGAATTGGATCGCGCGATATTACACTGTCGGTTGTTAAACCCATGCTTGAGCACGAAATTCCAGGAATAATGGAATCTATCCGCATGAAATATGGCAGCATAAAACCAAATGCCTTGCTAAGCGGTGGTGTTGCCGGAGTAATAGGTTCCGCACTTATTTATACACTTCCAGGAAGCGCAAAAGCGGTTGAAGAATATATGCAAGAGATTCTAAATACGCTGCAACATCTTCTTTTCATGAAGGCAGATATGGATGTTCATTAAAACCCATCGTTTTTTTAACAAATTAAATATCGGTTAAAAAGTCCGAATCAACTAGTTTGGCTTTGATTTTGCTCAAAAAAGCTAAAACTGGTGCATAAACGCCTATTTTACTTATTTTTGCAAAAACAAGCTATTAATCAGCGAATGAGAAAACAAACAAATCCTATATCAACAGAAAAGCTCGTAGAAACCATCATTTTTGGCATACTCGAAAAAAAAGGATTAGAAATCACCAAAATTGATTTTTCCAAAATGCAAAGTTCCATCTGCAAATATTTCGTAATCTGCCATGGGACTTCCAATTCGCACATCGATGCCATTGCATATAGTATTGAGGAACAAACACATAAACAACTAGGCGAAAAACCTATTTTTACAGAAGGAAAAGAAAATAAAGAATGGATTTTGATTGATTATTTTGATGTTGTGGTACATGTTTTTCAAGAACCTACACGTAGATTCTACAATATTGAGAAACTTTGGGCCGACGCCAAAATAGAAACAATCAAAATTTAGTGCTAGCAACATTTTAACGAAGCAGACAGAATGACAGAACAAGAGAACAATACAAACCCCGAAGAGAAGAAAAAAAACGCAACAAACTCTTCATCACTAAAACCAAAAGGAAAATTTAGTTTTTATTGGATTTATGGTGCCTTAGCCATTTTATTTTTAGGCTTAAATTTTATTGGAGGAAACGATTCTTCAAAAGAAACAAGTTGGGGCGAAATAAAGAAAATGTTGGAAAATCAAGATGTTGAAAAACTTGTTTTGGTCAACAAGGAATTGGCAGAAATCTATATCAAAAAAGACAAACTGCATTTATACACGAAAGAAGAAACAAATTCAACAAAGACCAATTTTTCCGGTCCTACTGCCGATTTTTATTACCAAATTGGTTCCGTAGAAACTTTTGAGCAACAAGTACAGGATGTTCAAAAAGACTTGAAAGATCCGGTATATATTTCCAATGAAACCCGGCAAGATTGGGGCAAAGATATTTTTGGCTGGGTTTTTCCGATTATATTGCTCATAGGTGTTTGGTTTTTTATCATGCGAATGATGAACAGAGGCGGTGCCGGAGGAGGCCAAATTTTCAATATTGGCAAATCGAAAGCGCAACTTTTCGATAAGGAATCTGCTGTAAGTGTTACATTTAAAGATGTTGCCGGATTGCAGGAAGCCAAAGTAGAAGTAATGGAAATTGTCGATTTTCTGAAAAGCCCCAAAAAATACACTGATTTGGGAGGTAAAATTCCAAAAGGCGCTTTGCTTGTTGGCCCTCCCGGTACAGGAAAAACCCTATTGGCCAAAGCCGTTGCCGGCGAGGCAAAAGTTCCGTTTTTCTCGCTTTCGGGATCCGATTTTGTTGAAATGTTTGTGGGCGTCGGCGCATCGCGCGTTCGCGATCTTTTCAAACAAGCAAAAGAAAAAGCACCCTGTATTATTTTTATCGACGAAATAGACGCCATTGGAAGAGCACGTGGAAGAAATGCCATGACAGGCGCCAATGATGAAAGAGAAAATACACTCAATCAATTGCTTACAGAAATGGACGGATTTGGCAGCAATGCAGGCGTAATAATACTCGCCGCTACAAACCGTGCGGATATATTGGACAAAGCACTTTTGCGTGCCGGCCGATTTGATCGTCAAATTCATGTAGAACTTCCCGATTTAACAGAACGTGAAGCTATCTTTGTAGTCCACATGAAGCCGCTTACCGTAAACAAAACGGTAGATGCAGTATTGCTCGCGAAGCAAACTCCCGGTTTTTCGGGGGCGGATATTGCCAATGTTTGTAACGAAGCAGCACTGATTGCGGCTCGTCAAGATAAAAAAGAAATCACAAAACAAGATTTTTACGATGCCATCGACCGAATTATTGGCGGTTTAGAAAAGCGAAATAAAATCATCTCGAAACACGAAAAAGAAGTAATTGCTCATCACGAATCCGGACATGCCGCCGTAAGCTGGCTCTTGGAACATGCTCATCCATTGGTAAAAGTAACCATCGTTCCACGCGGAAAAGCACTTGGAGCAGCTTGGTATTTGCCCGAAGAACGTCAGATTACCACTTTTGAACAAATGTTTGACGAAATGGCTGCTACACTTGGTGGCCGAGCTGCAGAAAAGGTAATTTATAAAAAAGTGTCAACCGGTGCTTTGAACGATTTAGAAAAAGTAACACGCCAAGCGTTTAATATGGTGGCCTATTTTGGACTGAACGAAAAAATTGGAAACATTTCTTTCTACGATTCGTCGGGGCAGCCAGAATATCAATTTAATAAACCTTTTAGCGAAAAAACCGCTGAAATAATTGATAGTGAAGTACAAATTCTGGTGGAAAAAGCCTATCAAACTGCTGTAAAACTTTTAGAAGAAAATGAAGAAGGATTGCGTAAATTAGCGCACGTATTGATTGAGAAAGAAGTTATCTTTAGAGAAGATTTGGTGGCTGTTTTTGGCGAACGCAAATGGGATTTAGGCAAAGAACATATCAGTATGATCACCGAAAATGGTGTTGATACAAAAACCATTGCACTTATCGAAGATTCAACAAAAACAGAAGACAAAACAGAGGAAGAGAATCAATCGATCAAACCAAATGATGTAAAATAAAACTTAATCTTTTGCAATATGGAAGAATCAACTTCACGTGAAAAAGTTTTAAAAAGCATTCGAAATTCGTTGTTGGGAAAAACACCAAATCCCTATTCAGAAGTAGATACAGACTCGAAAATCTTTACCGATCTCGACGATTCGTTGGCGCTGAATTTTGCTCAAGAATTTACCGATTTGGGAGGAAAGTTTATCTATTGCGAAGATGAAGATGATTTGAAAAATGTTTTATATCAATTTATCCAGAGCGAAGACCTTCAGCCCTTGTATTGCCGCGAAACAGAATTGAAAAACATGCTCTTGGATATGGACGTTTCGTTTATAGAAGAGGAATCTGAACTAAAAAATATAAAAAGCGCATTGACTGGCTGCGAATTTCTCATTGCCCGCTTTGGTTCCGTTTTGGTTTCGTCGGCCAGCAACACCGGAAGAAGAGCCAATTTTTTTGCAGAAAAACATTTAGTGGTAGCCTACGCAAGCCAGTTGGTGCCCGAAATTAAAGACGCACTAATTGGTATGCGCGAAAAATACAATGGGAAACTGCCCAGTATGATTACGCAAATTACAGGAGCAAGCCGCACCGCCGACATCGAAAAAACTTTGGTTCTTGGCATGCACGGACCAAAGGAAATTTATGTTTTCTTTGTGGACGATATCATCGAATAGAAACGTATGTTTAAAACACTTCTTACCCGAACACTTGCCGGAGCGGTATTTGCCATCGTGATTCTTGGATCTGTTTTTTGGCATCCATACGCCTTGGCCATAGTACTGTTTTTTATAGCCGCCATTGGTTTGGAAGAATTTTACAGTCTTTTAAATAAAGCCGGCTTATACAAAAGAAGTCTTACAGATAGCTTTCTGGGCATGTTGGTTTATAGCCTGATTACGGCAATCAGTTTTGGGTGGATAAACGCAGCGGCTTTACTCGTTCTATTGCCCTTGAGCTTTTCGCTTTTTATCATCGAATTGTACAAAAAAAACACACTCCCTTTTACCCAAATAGGATTGCAACTGATGGGCGTTTTCTATGTCGCTTTGCCATTTTCGCTCTATCACTTTGTGCATCAATTTCCGGTTGGAGGAAATGAAACATTCAATCCTTGGTTGTTGGCCGGCCTGTTTATACTTATATGGACGAACGATACTTTTGCTTATTTGTTTGGAAGTTTCTTTGGAAAGAGACGCTTGTTTGAACGTATATCGCCAAAAAAATCATGGGAAGGAACGATAGGCGGAATTGTGACAGCATTGGGAATGGGTTGGATTTTAGGAACTTACACACATACACTTGATGTTAAATCGTGGTTGATTATAGCTTCCATTCTTGTTCCAGCAGCCATTTTCGGCGATTTAGTGGAATCTCTCTTTAAACGAAGTTTGAATGTAAAAGACAGCGGAAAAATAATGCCCGGACATGGTGGAGTCTTAGATCGTTTCGACGCTTCTAATTTTGCCTTGCCATTTATTGTTTTTTATCTATATTTGCTCGCTTAGAAAATTTCGGGAGAATCTTTCTAAAAACAAAAACCAAAAGAATGAAACTTCACAAAGAAGGATATGCTACCTTGCTAGTATCTTTTATAGTTCTAAGCATCTTTGCTGCCGCAAGCCTATTCATGTCCAACGAAATTCCTTGGTTACGAGTTGCTGTTTTCGCCTTTGTCTTTTTCGTTTATTTCCGTATTGTGTATTTCTTTCGGGTTCCAAAGCGCGTATTTTCAATTGACGACACGCTCATCAAATCGCCTGCCGACGGAGAAATTGTAGCCATCGAGGAAGTCTTTGAGCCGGAATATTTAAAACAAAACTGCATTCAGGTTTCCGTTTTCATGTCGCCCACCAATGTGCATATCAATTGGGTTCCCATTTCCGGAAAAATAAGCTATTTTAAATACCATCCTGGCAAACATTTGGTAGCGTGGCATCCAAAATCTTCTGCTTTAAACGAACGCACCAGCATTGGACTAAAGACTAGCCCATTTGGAGAAATATTAATCCGACAAATTGCTGGCGCAATGGCTCGCCGCATTGTCTGTTATGCTCAAGTAGGCCAAACAATGAATCAAACCCAAGAACTTGGTTTCATTAAGTTTGGATCGCGGGTCGATGTTTTTCTTCCGCTCGGAACAGAAATCAATGTAAAACTGAAAGATTTGGTAATTGGTGGACAAACAATTTTGGCACGAACTAAACCAACGCCCTAATTTTTCTTGATTTATTTACTGATTTTCAGTTAGATGAAAAATTATTGATGCATCGTATTATTGAAAATGATTGTGGAAAATAAGTATTGAAAATGATTGTTGATTTGCTTTCGTAAATAATTGTTATTTTTACCACCCAAAATTTGAAAATATGAACCCAATGAATACAACTATTTTATTTTACTGGCCCACTGGCGGCAATGTCGAAAATGCAGCCAAAATGATTGCCAAAGAGTTTGGCGAACTAAAGCTAATGTCGCTATCAGAAATAAATGCGGACACTTTCCTTCAAAACAAAAATTTTATTGTTGGCGGATCCACGTTAGGATCAGAAACCTGGCAAGGCACTTCGAGCGAGAATCCTTGGAATTCGTTTTTCAAACTTTTAAGTACGCTGGACTTAACAAACAAAAAAATTGCTCTTTTTGGTTTGGGCGATCAAGTTTTATGGCCGTCGAACTTCGTGGATGGAATGGGAGTTATCTACAACGCCTTTAAGAATGCACACGCTAAAATAGTTGGAAAATGGCCTACCGAAGGCTATGATTTTTCCGATTCGAAAGCCGAAGAAAATGGATTTTTTGTAGGCTTGGCTCTGGACGAAGACCAGCAAGCGGAGCTTAGCGAACAACGCATTCATATCTGGGTCAATCAGTTAAAAAAAGAATTTTAATACGTTCAGATCGACCAAAAAGCCTGAATGTGTTTTTTTCACATTTGGGCTTTTTGTCTTTTAACAATTTTATTGAATGATAAAAAGTATAATTTTCGATTTTGGCGGAGTGATTTACGACATCGATCACCAGAAAACCAAATCTGCTTTTGCACAATTGGGTTTGGCCGATTTTGACAGATTGTATAGCCATGCCGTTCAAACAAAACTGTTTGAAAATTTCGAAACAGGAAAAATCGCCCCAGCAGATTTCAGAAAAGCATTGCGCGCATATCTCCCGACAAATTGTACTTTGCAGGCGATAGATAGGGCATGGAACGCACTCTTGTTAGGATTTGACAAAGAAAGGCTTCTTCTTGTGCGTAAAATAGCACAGCATTACAATTTATTTTTACTAAGCAACACCAATCAAATTCATTACGACTATTATTTTTCGGAACTCAAAACCACAGGACTCGAACATTTGTTTGTTTCTTCTTTCAAGAAACTCTATTTCTCACATCAAATAGGCTTGCGAAAGCCCGATTTGGAAAGCTTTTCGTTGGTGATAGAAGAAAATGCCCTTTCGAAAAACGAAACGCTTTTTATCGACGATTTTGATTTGAATATTGCTGCCGCCAAAATGAGTGGGCTACATACCAAGCTTTTGGAGCCGGGAATGGATTTGTTCTCTCTTTTTTCTGCTGAAGGAAAACTATTTCCCTAGATTATCTTCTTTTTTTACGCTTTTTTTCCTCGGCAAGCATTCGGTAAATAGTTGATTTTCCTATTTCGAGTTTTTCGGCGACAGCAGGAATATCGTTGTTGAACTTCTCCAAATAAATTCTGACTATTTGATAATCATATTCTTTCAAAGAAAGTTCTTTGGTAAACAAATCCTCCATCCCTTCAACTGAATTAAAATTGATGTCAGACGCCTCAATTGTTTTGCTATTCGATAATACCAATGCCAATTCGATCACGGCTTGCAATTCGCGGACATTGCCAGGAAAATGATAGGAAGTGAGTTTTTGAATAGCTTCCGACGACAATTCTTTTACCGGAAGATTATTTTCTTCCGAAAACCGGCGAATAAAATGATGTGCCAACAAAACAATATCGCTCCCACGGCTTCGCAAAGGAGGCAATTCGATTGGCAAGCCCAACAAACGGTAGTATAAATCTTCTCTAAAGTTTCCCTTTTTTACTTCTGCGGCAAGATTTTTATGCGTTGCAATGATTACCCTACAATCTACTTTCTGGGTTTTATTGCTACCCAACCGCGAAAATTCACCATCCTGAAGTACTCTTAGAAGTTTTGTTTGCATATTGATATCCATATCACCAATCTCATCCAAAAACAAAGTTCCTAAATGGGCATCTTCAAATTTTCCAAATTTTTTCTGTTGAGCACCTGTAAAAGCTCCTTTTTCGAAACCAAACAGTTCGCTTTCAACTAGTTCGCGAGGTATTGCCGACACATTGATAGCGACAAAACCTTGATTTTTGCGCGGCGAATTGTAATGAATACTCTTGGCTACCATTTCCTTTCCAGTACCTGTTTCGCCGTAAATCGAAACTGTTATGTTGCTCCGAATCGCCTTTTCCATCAATTCAAAAACAGGCAACATAGCCGGACTTTTTCCGATCAATAAATTGGTAAATCGGTATTTTTTGCTTACCTCTTTCTCGAGCGCATGAACCTTCCGTTGCAACATCACCTTTTCTTGGATGTTCGACATAATGTTGCGCAACTTTTTAATCATATCATCCGATTTGACTAAATAATCGTAGGCGCCCTCTTTCATCAAATTGAGAGCGGTAACAATGTCTTTTTGGCCGGAAATAATTAATACAGGAATGGCGGGATTATAAGATAAAATTTTAATGAGCACTTCGGCACCGGTGGTGTCAGGCAATAAATAATCCAGTGTAATGGCATCGGGCGATTCGTTCAGGCGTTTTAAAAAACTCTCCCCATCGTAAAACATTTCAACTTCAAAATCGGGGTTCATCTCCAATTCATAAGCCATCCGTCGTGCCAAAATTCGATCGTCTTCAACAACAAATATCTTAAAACTACTCATGGAACTTTGTTTAATTTCAGTATGCGGGAATTCTATTTTTATCTGCTTATATTTCTCTATTTCAATAATTTACGCTCTAATAATTGCTTATTTGTATTTCAACTTGCTTTTTTCTCATTATTAGACTCTTACGCAAATTGAGAATAAAAGTTTTGTTTTAAAGAAATTACTTCCATCAGCATTCCAATTTGTTAAGCCGGAAAGAATTCACTTGTACTTATTTATGTATTTTTACAGAAATATTTGAATATGCCCCTTTTTGAAAATAGTTCAGCCCGAAAACAGTTGCTGATTTTGCTTGTATTGCTCTTTGGCTCTAGCCTCATTTTTACTCCTTTTGGCATTTTGACGGCCATTCCTTTTGTAGATGGAAATATCTTTGATGCTTTTGAAAGAATGAATCTAGGGGAAACATCCCAAGATATTGCCTTAATGAAATATTTTCAAATGATCAGCCAGATTGGTTTGTTTATCATTCCAAGCTTCTTTTTCGCTTATCTGGTTTCTCCAAAAATGTTTTCTTTTTTAGGGATCGAAAAACGGCCATCATTAAATTTAATTTTTTTAGCCATTCTTATTGGATTGGTGAGCGCTCCTTTTATCAACTGGGTTTTGCAGATGAATTCTGAAATACATTTGCCGGCCGGATTGCAAAAAGCAGAGCTGTGGATGCGCCAACTGGAAGAAGAAGCACTTCGCTTGACTGAATTGTTTTTGAGCGACAATCGCTTTTCAGGACTTATTGTAAACCTTCTAATCATGGCGCTTATAGCGGGCTTTGGCGAGGAGTTGCTGTTGAGAGGCGTTCTCCAACCGCTATTGATTCGCTGGACAAAAAAACCGCATCTAGCCATCTGGCTTGCCGCAGCAACCTTTAGTTTCCTTCATTTCCAATTTTTCGGATTCGTGCCGCGCTTACTCTTAGGGGCATTGTTCGGTTATTACTTTTATTGGACAAAAAACCTTTGGATTCCAATCGTAGCCCATATTATAAACAATGCCCTCATTGTCAGCATTACTTTTGCATCAAATAGAGAATCCATTGAATCCAATTACCTCGAAAAAACACTGAACCAAACGCCGTCCTCCATCACGCTTCTACTTAGTCTGGTCTTGACTTTGGGCGGACTCCTGCTCTTTTACGCAGAAACACGTCGAAAGAAAAATTCGCAAACCAATCCTGACCTGCCGACTTATCTCTAATCTAGAACGAGTTACATTTTCTTAAAACTTGTTTGCCATCAAACACACAAACTCCATCCCAATTCGTATTGCTATTTTAAATTTTCAGAAAACACCTAGGATTACCTGCTCAAATGAAAAATCTATTCGGCAAGTAAATAGGGAGGACGGACTGTTCAAAGATTTTAGGAAAAATTTTAATATAAAACTTCTCTAATAGAAAAAACTTCTACCTTTACATCCGTTTTAAACAGACTAGGAACGACTATTTTGATGAAAAATATAAGGAATTTATTAGCTTATAATCTACTATTAATTAAGCCCGTAACACCCTCCTTTTGGTTAATAAACTACAAACACTCATCCTTATCCACGCTTATTTGCGAACTTGGAATTTTCAAAAATAAAAAAATCGACTACCTAGGAAACGACACTTCGGTTGGGTTAAGTTATTTTTCATCACTTAGTCCAAAAATGCTCGCGCTGCACTTTTCTCCAGCCTCTTTTTTTCAAGAATTAATTAACGATAATATAAATCAAACAAATTTTGATCGATATGGGAAATGAAGCAATCATTATGCTGTTCCTTACCGGACTTGTCTTAGTTGGCGGAGGTATTGGCGCCGCCATGGTCTTAGGTCCCAAACGATGGAATAAAGTAAAAGAAGAACCCTACGAATGTGGGATAGAAACTACGGGACCTTCTTGGCTACAGTTTAGAGTGGGCTATTATCTATTTGCAATTTTATTTTTGATATTCGATGTCGAAACCGTGTTTATTGTTCCGGTAGCAACGTCTATCAAGGAATTGGGTGTAGCTGCTTTTATCGAAGTGGTTATTTTCTTTGTTATTCTAGGATTAGGATTATTATACGCATGGAAGAAAGGAGCTTTAAAATGGGAGTAATTAAACCTGAAGAATTAACGCTTGACAATTTCCCTGGACAGATCATTCCGGGTGGTAACGGTGGAAATATTGTTGTTACTTCTTACGACAAACTTTTAAATTGGTCACGATCCAATTCGCTATGGCCTCTTACTTTTGGTACATCTTGCTGTGCCATTGAAATGATGCAGGCAGGAGCTTCTCGTCACGATTGGTCAAGATTTGGATTTGAAGTGGCCCGAGCCACTCCTCGTCAAGCCGACCTCATTGTAATTGCAGGAACTATCGTAAACAAAATGGCGCCAGTTCTTAAGCGACTGTACGATCAAATGCCTGAACCAAAATACGTTATTGCCATGGGCGCATGTGCTATTTCAGGAGGTCCGTTCTTTTACAATTCCTATTCAGTAGTAAAAGGAGCCGACCATATTATTCCTGTCGATGTATATGTTCCGGGCTGCCCACCTCGCCCCGAAGCATTGCTAGAAGGACTCTTGAAACTTCAAGAGAAAATTAGAAAAAACGAAGTAGCCGACAAAACAATTTCTACTGATCAATTTGACGAAGGATTTTAAATGATGGAAAACGAAAAAATACAACAATTCATTTCGAATTGGGAACCAGAAGCAAGTTCCGCTCTTGGCGCACAATTTCTTGAGATAAACGTTCCCGCAGCTAAATTTAGAAACCTAGCGGAAAAATTGCGTTTCGACGAGCAAATGCTTTTCGATTATTTATTCAATATGACTTGTGTAGATTGGAACGACCACTTTATTACCGTGTATCATCTCCATTCTACAAAACACAATCATTCACTTGTACTGAAAGCAGTAATTGCGAACCACGACAATCCTGAAGTGGATACAATATGCGATATATGGAAAACAGCCGAGCTTCTTGAACGAGAAGTTTATGATCTGTTTGGAGTTAGGTTTAATAATCATCCCGACCTGCGTCGGTTGTTACTTGCCGACGATTGGGTAGGTTTTCCGCTACGCAAGGATTATAAAGATGAAGTAAATATGGTGATACGATAATGCAAGCAGAATTAATCAGCAAAGACGGAACGCAAGAATATTTTGTGAATATGGGGCCTCAACACCCTTCTACTCACGGTGTTTTGCGTTTGGTTCTCACTTTGGATGGAGAAATCATCCAACGCGTAGAGCCTCATATTGGTTATGTTCACCGCTCTATCGAAAAAATGGCGGAGTTCGATACCTACAAACAAATTATCCACCTCACAGACCGCATGGATTATTTGTCGGCTCATATGAACAACGAAGCCGTGGCTTTATTGGTCGAAAATGCCCTACAAATAGAAGTCTCTGATCGGGTGAAAGTGATTAGAACAATTATGAGTGAATTGACACGTTTGGCCTCACACCAACTTTGGTGGGGAGTAATGGGCATGGACATGGGAGCAATCACCACATTTTTGTACGCTTTTCGCGATCGCGAAATGATAAACGACATCATGGAAGAAACAACAGGAGCACGTTTAACCATGAATTACAATACTCCAGGAGGTGTGATGTTCGATTTGCATCCCAGCTTCCAAAAACAAGTGAAGGAGTTTATCAAAATATTTAAAACCAAATTGCCCGAATACGATGAGTTGTTGTCGGGCAATATTATTTTTACCGAACGCACCAAAGGAATTGGGAAATTAAGTCTTGCCGATGCCATCTCTTTTGGCGTTACAGGACCTAGCGGACGCGCATCCGGTTTTGCATGCGATGTTCGCAAAACAAATCCTTATAGTGCCTACGATCGGGTAAATTTCAACGAAATACTTCTGGTTGAAGGAGATGCTTATGCCCGCTACAAAGCAAGAATATTCGAAATGTGGGAATCCATTTCCATCATTGACCAATTGATTGACAACATTCCGGAAGGGGCAATAATGGCGCCCATGAAAGCGATTGTAAAGTTACCAAAAGGAGAATTCTACCAAAGAGTAGAAACTGCACGCGGCGAATTGGGCGTATTTGTGGTTTCAGATGGAAACAAAACACCTTATCGTGTTAAATTCCGCTCACCCGGATTTTCCAATCTTTCTGTTCTCGATCATATTTCCAGAGGACATAAAATTGCAGACCTTGTGGCTATAATGTCAACCTTAGACTTAGTAATTCCAGATATTGACAGATAATGAACGCTATTTACGATTTTTCTATATTAACAGGTGGAATACACGAGTGGCTTAGCGGCTTGATGTCGCCCACCGCTGTGATGATTACCGAAATGGTTATTATCGGTACTTTGCTGATTGTGTTTGTAGCTTTAATGGGCTTAGTTCTTGTTCTTGCAGAACGAAAAGTGGCTGCTTTTTTTCAGCTGCGCTTGGGGCCAAACAGAGTGGGTCCTTGGGGATCACTGCAAACTTTGGCCGATTTCCTAAAACTACTTACCAAAGAGCTGATAACAACCAAGAGTGCCGACAAGTTTTTGTACAATCTGGCACCTTTTATTGTCATGCTCACTCCTTTTCTGGCGCTGGGAGTTATTCCCTTTGCTCCGGGATTGCAAATAATGGACATGAATATTGGTGTATTCTTTATAACGGCCGTTTCTTCGATGGGCGTTTTGGGAATCTTAATAGGCGGCTGGGCTTCAAATAATAAATACTCCTTGATTGGAGGAATGCGCAGTGCAGCCATGGTGGTATCCTACGAACTTTCGGTCACCTTGGCCATCATGACCATGGTAATTATGACTGAAAGCCTCAGTTTATCAGAGATTGTTGCAAGCCAAAGCGATGGATGGTGGATCATTAAAGGTCATATTCCTGCATTGATTGCTTTTTTGCTTTATCTAACGGCCTCAACGGCCGAAACAAATCGAGGGCCATTCGACTTGGCGGAAGCCGAATCGGAATTGACCGCCGGATTCCATACAGAATATGGAGGAATTAAGTTCGCCTTTTTCTTCCTTTCTGAATTTGTAAATATGCTCGTAGTCGCTTCGATTGCTACAATTTTATTTTTCGGAGGCTGGATGCCTTTCCATTTACCTTTTGAATGGGCCGTAGGATTCAATCATATTATGGATTTTATTCCGGGTATTGTTTGGGGATTTGGAAAAGTTACTTTTGTTATCTTTTTAATGATGTGGTTTCGCTGGACATTTCCACGATTACGCATCGACCAGATTTTAAATTTGGAATGGAAATACTTACTTCCGATGAATTTGGTTAATTTTCTTCTCATGGCACTAATTGCTCTAAGCGGCTTTTATCTCTAATTTTACATTCGATGAGCACTATAATAGCATATTTTAAAGGAATCGGCCAAGGGCTGAATACTTTATGGACAGGAATGAAAGTTACAGGATATTACTTTTTTCACGCACGTAAGGAAATCATTACGATGCAATACCCCGACAATAGAGATACATTAAAAATACCCGAACGTTTTAGAGGTCGTGTAGTCATGCTTCACGATCAGAACAACGAACATGCTTGCAATGGCTGTACCATGTGTGAAATGGCCTGCCCCAATGGCTCTATTAAAATAATCACTGATAAAATTCTCAATCCCGAAACAGGAAAAGTAGTAAGAATTATCGACAAGCACATCTATCATTTTTCGATGTGTACACTTTGTAATTTGTGTGTACAAGCATGCCCATCCAATGCGCTTGCTATGGACAACTCTTACGAAAATTCTGTTTACGACAGATCTGAGTTAACTTTTGTATTAAACCAACCCGGATCCAAAATCCGCGATAATGTAAAAGACTAATGGAACAATACGTATTTTATATTTTAGCCGCTATCATTTTGGTGTTTTCGTTTCTGACGGTTACATCCAGAATGATTCTTAGAGCTGCCGTTTATTTGCTGTTTGTGCTAATAGCTACTTCTGGTATCTATTTTATGCTAAACTACAACTTTCTAGCAGCAGTTCAATTAACGGTTTATGCCGGCGGAATTGCAGTATTAATTGTGTTTTCCGTTTTGCTGACCAGTCAACTAAACGAAAAAATGGAACAAGTATCGCTCACAAAAGCACTTGCCGGCGGTTTGATCGCTTTTGCCGGCGCTTTACTGACAATACTTACCATTGTTCAATACAATTTCAGGCCGAACGGTTTGCCCGAGCTTGAGCCAAGTCCAAGAGAGATTGGTCATGCTATGTTGAATTATGGTGATAACGGATATGTTTTGCCTTTCGAGGTGATTTCCGTTTTATTGCTTGCGGCCATGGTTGGCGCCATCATTATTGCCAAACGTCCAGCAAAATTACTCAACGAAGACCGAACAATTATTGACACTTCTTATCCTTCCGACAAAAATGCTTACACGAGTAGAACAAAAGCGGAAATTGATTCATTACTAAAATAATTATACTGTTATGATAGATGGAATTGGTTTACAGGAAATCTTAATTGTTTCGACAATCATGTTTTTCCTTGGAATTTATGGTTTTTTCACCAGAAAAAACTTAATCACTATCCTCATGTCGATAGAGCTCATTTTGAATTCGGTGAACATTAATTTTGTTGCCTTCAACAAATACCTCTATCCAAATCTGATGCAAGGGCATTTCTTTAGCTTATTTGTGATAGCAATTGCAGCCGCTGAAGCCGCCGTAGCAATTGCCATTATCATCGATTTGTTCAGAAATATTAAGACTATTGATGTCGAAAAAGTAAGTTCAATGAAAAACTAAGATGACTATGGATTTTCAATACACAATTTTAATTCCGATACTTTTGTTCTTTTCCTTCGTTTACAATATTTTGTGGGGAAGAACAAGATCACCGAAGATTGCAGGTTTAATTAGTACAACGACTATTTTAATTGCAGCAGTCTTATCTTATTATACTGCTTATCAGTATTTTTTCAATGTGGGCTTAGTAAACGGAAGTTACGAAAAAATCATTGCATTTAAAATGGTTTGGCTGCACTTTTCCGACACCTTAGTAGTAGATATGGGCATTCTTTTAGATCCTATTTCTATCATGATGTTGGTAGTAGTTACCACCATTTCGAGCATGGTTCACATTTACAGTTTTGGGTATATGCACGGCGACGATGGATTTGCACGTTTTTATGCTTTTCTTTCACTGTTTAGCTTTTCGATGTTGGGCTTGGTAGTGTCCTCCAACATTTTCCAGATGTATATTTTTTGGGAATTGGTTGGTGTTTCGTCCTTTTTGCTCATCGGATATTATTACCAGAAACCTTCAGCGGTAGCAGCGGCCAAAAAAGCATTTATCGTTACGCGCTTTGCTGACTTGGGATTTTTAGTAGGAATTTTGCTTATTTCATACGTCACCGGAAGCTTAGATTTTGCTGTTTTAACCGATCCGAACGGGCCCGTAATGCTACAAGGAGCTTCTTTGGGATTCATGGGTTTGTCAGTGATGACTTGGGCGCTTATCTTAATATTTATTGGTGGCGCCGGTAAATCTGCTATGTTTCCTTTTCATATTTGGTTGCCAGATGCAATGGAAGGACCAACTCCTGTTTCCGCACTTATCCATGCTGCCACAATGGTTGTAGCAGGTGTTTATTTGGTTGCACGATTATTTCCCTTGTTTCACATTGCCGCTCCCAATGCTCAATATGTTGTTTTAGCAGTTGGTGGTTTCACTTCGCTGTTTGCGGCAGTAATTGCTATCACGCAAATTGATATAAAACGAGTTTTAGCCTTCTCCACTTTATCACAACTGGGATATATGATGGCGGCTCTTGGCGCATCCGGTTATGGAGCAGAAGAGGGAATTGGCTACACAGCCTCCATGTGGCACTTATTTACACATGCCATGTTCAAAGCCTTGTTGTTTTTGGGTGCCGGATCCATCATTCATGCGGTTCATTCGAACAATATGACCGACATGGGCGGCTTGCGAAAATATATGCCCATCACGCATATTACTTTCTTGATAGGAACACTCGCCATTGCAGGAATACCGCCATTTGCAGGCTTTTTCTCCAAAGACGAAATATTGGTTGCTTTGCACCAAAGCAGTCATTTCTGGTATTGGGTCGAAGTAATTACTGCCGGACTCACTGCTTTCTATATGTTCCGCTTGTATTTCAACGTGTTTTGGGGCGAAAATCGTCATTATCATCACAAACCACATGAATCTAGTTTAAGCATGACATTCCCATTGATGTTCTTGGCATTTATGGCCATCGTTTCGGGAGGATTTTTTATGTTCGACTTTGGCGCTTTTATTAGTTCCAATTTAGTTCCATACGACATTCATATTCATTGGGATATTGCCGGTCTTTCAATTTTTGTTGCACTAATTGGAATTTCATTGGCGGCGATGCTCTATTTAAAACCGAGTGGCATTTCCACAAAAATGGCAACGGCATTGGGTCCGGTATATAAAGCGACTTACAATAAATTTTATTTCGACGAAATTTATTTGTTTGTAACTCATAAAATCATTTTTAACCTGATTGCCCGGCCCTCTGCTTGGTTCGATCGTCATGTAGTAGATGGGTTTATGAATATGCTTGCTTGGATAACCAATTTTGTTTCCGGATCTATTAAAGGCTTACAGAGTGGGCAACTACAACATTATGCCATGAGCTTCGTCTCCGGCGCAGTGGCTTTGGCCTTGTTTTTCCTTTATTTTATGACTCGATAATCAACAGTAAGATGGATATTTTATCATTATTAATCGTTGTTCCAGTTCTGACTATTCTTGCTATTGCATTTACAAAGAACTATAAACAAGTTCGGGTAATTGCTGCCATTGGAACAGGAATACAATTATTTCAAAGTTTTAATCTTGTTTGGCAATATTTACAAGAAAGAGCGGCCGGAAATACTGCAATCATGGTATTTACGAAAAGCTACATTTGGTTTGAGAAGTTTAATATCAAATACGATATTGGTGTAGATGGTATTTCGGTAGCTCTGATTGCGCTTACAGGAATAATTGTTACCGCCGGCGTTTATGCATCGTGGGGTGTAAAAGAGCAAGCGAAGGAATTTTTTATTTGGCTTCTGCTGCTTGCCACAGGTGTATTTGGATTCTTTATCGCCATCGACTTATTTACGATGTTTGTATTCTACGAAATAGCCGTAATCCCCATGTACCTCCTTATTGGTGTTTGGGGTTCGGGCAAGAAAGAATACTCGGCCATGAAATTGACCTTAATGCTGATGGGCGCCTCGGCCATATTGCTGGTAGCCATTATTGGCTTATACATCTATTCCAATCCGCAAGGCGGTCCATTGACCTGGAATATATTGGAATTGGCCAACGTTACCATGCCGATAGAAATGCAGCGTATATTTTTCCCCATGGCATTTGTTGGATTTGGAGCTTTAGGAGCCTTGTTTCCATTTCATACTTGGTCGCCCGATGGACACGCGTCTGCACCAACAGCTGTTTCGATGTTACACGCTGGCGTTCTGATGAAATTAGGAGGTTATGGCGCTTTGCGTATTGCCGTTGGGTTGATGCCTGAAGCAGCCCAAGAACAAGCTTGGTTTTTTATGATACTAACGGCCTTTGGAGCTGTTTATGGAGCATTTGGCGCCATTATGCAAACAGATCTAAAATACATCAATGCTTATTCCTCCGTCAGTCACTTGGCAATGATATTGTTTGCGATTTTGATGTTCAACGCCACTGCCATGAACGGAGCTGTTTTGCAAATGATTTCACATGGATTTATTACAGCCCTTTTCTTCTCCTTGATAGGAATGATTTACGGAAGAACACATACGCGCGATATTTATAAAATGGGCGGATTGATGAAGGTGATGCCAATTTTGGCCGGAACCTATATGGTTGCCAGTTTTGCTTCCTTGGGCTTGCCCGGATTTAGCGCATTTGTTGCCGAAATGACCATTTTTGTCGGCGCATTTCAACATCCTGATTTGTTCCATAGAGTTGCCACCATCTTGGTCGCTTCCTCCATTGTGGTTACAGCCGTTTATATTCTTCGTGCTGCCGGCATTTTGCTTATGGGGCCTATTAAAAACGACGAATTTAAAAGTCTTGGCGATGCACTCTGGTACGAAAAAGTAACTCTAATCGTCCTGATTGGTTCTATTACCGTGATGGGGATGGCTCCACTTTGGTTGTCGGATATGATCATGAAAAGTTTAACCCCCATGCTGCAAGGATTTGTAACACTTTAAATTGAAGATGCCATTATGAATTTGAATAGTTTTTTATTGATGCGCCACGAGTTAATTTTAATAGCTGTGGTATTGCTATACCTAGCATCCGAAATTATTGGAGGAGGCAAAAACAAGCGTTTTTCGCTCAATTTTGCCGTGGTATTATTTCTGGCGGTTACAATCATTGGATTTCTGCCCATATCAACTGGAACCATGTTTGGAGGAATGTATCAAACCTCTCCAGCAATTATCCTCATGAAAAATATCTTGAATGCAGGAGCATTTATCGTATTCCTGCAAGTAGTTAGCTGGTTGAAAAAAGAGGAAAATGACAATAGAATAATGGAGTTTTTTATTCTGATTGTTTCCACTCTTATCGGAATGAACTATATGATTTCAGCCGGTGATTTCCTGATGTTTTATTTGGGACTTGAGTTGGCTACAATTCCTATGGCGGCATTGGCGGCCTATCAGGTTTACAATCTAAAATCGGCCGAGGCGGGTATTAAATTATTACTCCTGGCAGCTCTTTCTTCGGGTATTATGCTCTTTGGTATTTCGATGCTTTATGGAGCTTCAGAATCGCTTTATTTTACAGATTTAATCCGTACTATGGAGATGAATTCCATGACCGTATTAGCACTTGTTTTTATCTTTTCCGGCTTGGCATTTAAAATATCAATCGTTCCTTTCCATTTTTGGACGGCCGACGTTTATGAGGGAGCTCCTATGAGTGTTACTTCTTATATGTCGGTTATCTCAAAAGCATCTGCGGCTTTTGTATTAATGTCGCTCTTATTCACTGTTTTTGCTCAATTAAAAGAAATCTGGACTCCAATTTTATACATCACCTCGGTTCTTACCATGACTCTGGGAAATTTATTCGCTATTCGCCAAAGAAATATCAAAAGATTTATGGCTTTTTCTTCCATCGCTCAAGCGGGTTTCATTTTCTTAGGAATCATCTCCGGCACGCAAATGGGAATGAGTACAGTCATTTATTTCTTGGCCATCTACATTTTCTCCAATTTAGCGGTATTCGGAGTTGCTGGAGCTATTTACAACCAAACTGGTAAAGAATTGATTGATGACTATGCCGGTTTATATAAAACAAATCCGGCATTAACATTGGTAATGACTTTTGGTCTCTTTTCTTTAGCTGGGATTCCACCCATCGCCGGTTTTTTCGGTAAGTTTTTCTTGTTTACAGCGGCAATGGAGAGTGGTTTTTTGTGGCTTACGGTGATTGCGGTATTAAACACGATCATATCGTTGTATTATTACCTGCTCATTGTGAAAGCCATGTATATCACTCCAAACGAAAGCCCAATCGCTTTTTTTCGATCTGATTTTTATATGAAGATGGGATTAATTTTAGCCACAATTGGTATTCTTGTGATCGGATTTATTGGAGGAATACACCATTATATTTATAATTTGAGTTTTGGAATTTTATAAAAATTGAGGACTATGTCATTATACAAAGCGAATCATGAAGTAAAAGAAATTGGCGGAGTACGTTGTTCAGTTGTAGAATCGGGTATTGATAAATCAAGACTAGATTTTTTAATAAAACTGCTTGCTTTTAATAAATTGGAAGTACGCTTTGAAGAGATTGCTCCAAAAACAGAGGAAGAAAACGCAACCTACATCCTTGGAGTTGCCGACCTACTATTTAACCCCACATTAGCGGTATATCGTCGTCAACTTCGCACGCCGGATATGCACAAAGTAACGGCAGATTATTGGGACCAAAAAACGCTGAAAACAGAGCCAAATTATTGGGATTTAAGCAAAAAATAAACACATTTATTGCGCTCTAAAAGATTTTAAACGGATGCTTTTTCATTAGCGTCCGTTTTTATTTTATAGAAACGATCATGCCCATGTACCATTTAGTTTGCAACTAAACGCTTATCGTTTTTCTGTTCATCACTCACCAATAAAAACCTTGATTCCTATAACCAGAAAACACCAATCAAAAGCCACTCAATATAGTACTAAAAAAGACCGTTTGAATCAAACGGTCTTTTTTTAGAGAGAGCATATTTTCGCTACCAATTACCTTTCTACTTCTGGGGTAACCGAATAACTGATTTTAAACGCACCTACTTTTCTTAACTTTTGCTTCACATCGGTTACAATACCCATTTTGGTATTTTTATCCACTTTAAGAGAAGTTGTTAAAAATTTCCGATCAGCCTCGTCACGTGCTTCACGTTCTTTAGCTACGAATTCTGGTATTGCATCAAGCACGCCAAAAGCATCGTTTAGCTGAATACGCGTATTTGTTCCGAGCTTAGATTGAACCGGCTCTCCAATATAAATAAAGCTCACCAACGATTTCTTTTCAAGCTTTTGCACTTCCTTTGCAGAAGGAGCCGACACTTTAACAAGCAATTGGGTTTCGCGCATAGTAGTAGTAACCATGAAGAAGAACAACAGCATGAAAATAATATCGGGCAATGAAGCTGTTGAAATGGCGGGAGTACCTTTGTCTCCCTTTTTTTTGAATCTTGACATTTTTTCTCCTCCTAAAATTATTTATTAGCCACGTCTTCTGGCTCTGCTTCAGAAACAGACATAGGAACAGCGTCGCTGATAGCTTCCTTTTCGCGTTCGGTTATGTCTTTGTACAACTTTCCAAATTTCTTAAGCGCCAATTCATCTTTAATCGATGTAAAAGCTTGAGCTAATTGATCTTGAACGGTAATATACATTTTGTATGACGTACCACGGTCATTTTTCAAGGAAATAATCCCTTTTGAAGTATAAACTACCCCAAGCAGATCAATATTTTCTTGTTTAACTTCCGGATACCGAGCGTCGTCAGGAACATGTGGCGTCATAAAAAGAATCACTTCTTCTTTCAAAGTAGCGAGGTCACCAGGTCGGCCGTTGATTAATAAACGATCGCTTTTGTTAACCAGAATATTCATAACATTTCTGTCCTTAATATCTGGTGGTTTGACCGACGGATCTGGTGGTGGAGACAATTTTCGACCTATACCTGTATCCACCTCCATTGTGGTGGTAACAAGGAAAAAGATTAATAGCAAGAAGGCAATATCGGCCATCGAGCTAGCATTTAATTCGGGTGTTTTTAATGCCATAATCTTTGTTTTTATTTAAAGATACTTGCAATATTGGCGTAAAAAACTGCTACAATGGCCATTGCAAAAACAAAATACGTATAAATCAAACCAGCGCCGACAATTTTCGAAATGTCAGCGGTAGTTCCCATAGTTTCCAATTCACTTGCCGAAAATGTATTATCAGATAATGCATAGGCAACAAACCAAAGAATCACTAAAACGACCACACCTAACAATGTCCGTATGGCAGCTTTTGGATTCCCAATAATTTGAATGATTGGAAAGAGTATAGCCAACACAACCGCTAGAAAAAAAGCGATATAGGCCACCCAGAAATATCCATCTAGAACGCTATCCGAAGGCGATCCGCCTTGAAGAAAGACAGCAATTTGATAAATCGCCGCAACTACAATCAGGACAATAGATACACCTTTAAATACTTTGTTTACTAAACTATCCATAGATATGATTATTTACCTGATTTATAATTGGCAAGAATATCAACGAATTCAATGGTGCTATCTTCCATATCGTTAACGATGCTTTCGATTTTAGCAACACTGTAATTATAGAATACTTGCAATACCATCGCAACAACCAAACCAAATACAGTTGTTAAAAGGGCGATTTGGATACCGCTTGCCACAACGGTTGCAGAAATATTACCAGCAGCAGCAATGTCTTTAAACGCACCAATCATACCGATTACTGTACCTAAAAACCCGAGCATAGGAGCCAAAGCGATAAATAAAGCAATCCAAGAAAGTCCTTTTTCTAAACGTCCCATTAAAACTCCGCCAAAAGCCACGATTGATTTTTCTACGACGTCCAAACCTTCATCATATTTATGAAGACCTTGCCAGAAAATACGAGCAACAGAACCACTTGTATTTTTACAAACTTCTTTTGCGGCACCAATTCCACCGCTTTGTAAAGCCGTTTCAACTTGGTTCAATAGTTTTTTGGTGTTCGTTGTTGAAAGACTTAAATAAATAACTCTTTCAATAGAAAGTGCTAAACCGAAAACGAATGTCAAAAGGATAACGCCCATAAATCCAGCACCTCCAGCAATAAACTCTTCTTTAAGTACTTGGTGGAATCCTTTATCCACTACAGCACCTTCTTCTAATGTTGCCGCCCCTACTGTTGTTTGTTCGGTTTGTGCCTGAGCTTGGTCTTGAGCAAGAACCACATTGGTAAAACCAAAAGTTAGAATTCCGGCCAATGTTAAAAAAGCAAATAGTTTTTTCATAATAATCCAAATTTATTTACAAAACTTCTAATTTAATTTATTTTCACTTAGTTTAAAAAATCTGCGGAGAAAGAGGGATTCGAACCCTCGGTACGCTTTTGGCGTACACACACTTTCCAGGCGTGCACCTTAAACCACTCGGTCATCTCTCCAATACTCTCGCCAATTATGCATATAGCCTTAGCGGCGGCTAAAATACAAAAAATATGTTCGAATAAAAAAAATGATTTTAATTTTTTGTAGGCTAAGGGTCTATTAAAAAGGAGTGCTTATCTTTTTAGTTATCTAGGATTTAGCTTTTAGTTTTCGCTCCGAACAATCTGAACAAAACACATCATTTAACTGAATAAAACGAACAAACAATAGGGCTATTACTTCGCTTTTGTGTAACTTTGAAAAGTTTTTTAACCTAAAAATTTTTTATGAAAACAATTGATTCCATTCATTTCAGCGGAAAAAGAGCCATTATCCGTGTAGATTTTAACGTCCCTTTAAATGATAAATTTGAAATAACCGACGAATCACGCATAAATGCAGCCATTCCAACGATCCAGAAAATTCTTTCGGATGGCGGATCGGTCATTTTAATGTCGCATTTAGGTCGCCCAAAAAGCGGTCCTGAAGAAAAATTCTCTCTAAAACATTTGATTCCAACGCTCAACCAAAAACTAAATACCACCGTATTGTTTGCCCCAGATTGTATTGGTGCCGAGACAAAAAAAATGGCGGAGGCGCTTCAGAGTGGACAAGTCTTGCTGCTTGAAAATTTGCGTTTTTATAAAGAAGAAACCAAAGGCGACGAGGCTTTTTCGGCCAAATTGGCCGAGCTGGCCGATGTATATGTAAATGATGCTTTTGGAACAGCTCATCGGGCACATGCTTCTACAACAATTATTGCCAAATTTTTTCCTCATACCAAAGTATTTGGTTATGTGATGGCCAACGAAATTGCGAGCATCAACAAAGTTTTGCTTGAAACAAAAAAGCCTTTTACAGCTATTTTGGGCGGAGCCAAAGTTTCTGACAAAATCGGAATCATTACAAATTTACTTGAAAAAGTAGATCATCTAATAATTGGCGGTGGAATGATGTTTACCTTTATCAAAGCGATGGGAGGCGAGATTGGAACTTCTCTGGTGGAACCCGAATTGTTGAATACCGCCAACGATTTATTAGCAAAAGCAAAAAAGAAAGGTGTTTCAATTCACATTCCATCTGATGCCATTGTTGCCGACAGTTTTAACAACGACGCCAATACAAAAGAAGTTCCTTCTTATAGCATTGATAAAGATTGGATGGGTTTGGATATTGGAAGCAAGAGCATCGAAAATTTTAAAGAAATTATTTTGAATTCCTCCACCATTCTTTGGAACGGACCAATGGGCGTTTTTGAAATGGAAAATTTTTCGAAAGGAACAAAAGCCGTTGCATTGGCTGTTGCAGATGCCACTGCCAAAGGCGCTTTCAGTTTGATAGGCGGAGGCGACTCGGTGGCCGCAATAAACAAATACCATCTGGCCGACAAAGTAAGTTATGTATCAACCGGTGGCGGAGCCATGTTGGAATATATGGAAGGCAAAATATTGCCCGGAATTCAGGCGATACTTGATTAATTTGTAGGGAGTGATGTATTGAAAAAAGCTTTATTTTGGTTTTCTCAGTACATCACTTTTTTGTTTTTGTTTTGATGATTTTAGAATCGAGTGGATATTTTAGATTCTTAAACCGGTACAATTCCCCATTTACACTCCCTACAATAATTTCTGATTTCACCAAAATAGGAATTCTGTTTTTGTCGTCGGAGACCCACAAAAACATGGGATAGGGATTGTCGAAAACCTCTCCTTGCGCCACCATGGGCCTAAATTTCATTGTTCTAAATTTCCCCAAACGCGTTTCAACAATTTCCTTCCCTTCGTAGATGATTACAGAGGTATAAAGCGAATCGTCTAAATAGAAATTTATCGGGAAACTTCCTCCTACCGGAATGGTGCTAATGTCCAACGTCCGCGCAAAATAAAATGCCGAAACCAAATCATTCACACGCTGCCCGATTTTCTTTTCTGTTTTCCGGCTGATGGCCTTTTCCTTTGCATAATCAAAAACCACGTCATCGTTGGCTACATAACCGCCTTCGTTGGTTCTGCGGGTAAAGAAATAGGAACGCAAATTTTCTATATCAAACCAGCTTTCGAATCGGTCGCGAACTTTAAAGAAAAAATCGAAAGAACCAGTCGAAAACCCAACGCCTACAGCATGAAAAACTGTTTTTCCCAACCTTTTTTCCTCCACTTTTTTCAATTCCAAACTCGCCTTTCCGGCATTCAATTTTCCTAAAAGCGGGGCATCGTAATACACTACAAAAGTAAGCTCCTCGCCTTCGTGATAAGGAAGTTCTTGCGAATAGCCTGCGTTTAGTTGGGAGAAAAAAAACAGCGCCACTAGTAGTAAGCAAATATTTTTTGCAAATTTCATGCTCTAATTTTGTCGAAATCAACTTCAAAAGTAAGAAATATAAGATGGCGGCAATCTATTAAATTGATTTTAACATTGGGCAGTTGCCCAAAGAAACTTATCTTTGCTCAACAAATTAAAACTTAAAAAAAAGATATATGGCCAGTAAAATCACTTCTAAAACAGCCATGGAGCTGGAAGACAAATATGGTGCACACAATTATCATCCATTACCGGTAGTGCTTGCAAAAGGATTAGGTGCTTTGGTTTGGGATGCCGAGGGAAAAGAATACTACGACTTTCTTTCGGCCTATTCGGCTGTTAACCAGGGTCATTGTCATCCAAAAATTATTTCCGCCCTGAAAGAACAAGCCGAAATTCTCACCTTAACTTCGCGCGCTTTCTACAACAATGTATTAGGCGAATACGAACAATACATGACCGAGTATTTTGGCTACGACAAAGTTCTTCCAATGAATACCGGAGCCGAAGCCGACGAAACAGCTTTAAAATTAGCTCGTAAATGGGCTTATGAAAAAAAAGGCATCCCCGAAAATCAGGCAAAAATTATTGTATGCGCCAACAATTTTCACGGCCGTACCATTACGATTATTTCCATGTCGACTGATCCGGACGCGTACAAAGGCTTCGGTCCATTTACTCCCGGATTTATAACCGTACCCTATAATAATTTGGATGCGCTAAAAAAAGAGCTGGAAGATCCAAATGTAGCTGCTTTTTTAGTTGAGCCAATCCAAGGCGAAGCAGGGGTTTTCGTCCCCGACGAAGGGTATTTAAAAAATGCGTATGATGCTTGTAAAGCAAAAAATGTTCTTTTTATTGCTGATGAAGTTCAGACCGGAATTGCACGTACAGGCAAACTTCTGGCCTGCGATCACGAAGGAGTAAAACCAGATATCTTAATCTTAGGAAAAGCCCTTTCGGGTGGCGTACTTCCCGTTTCGGCTGTTTTGGCAAACGATGATATCATGTTAGTGATAAAGCCCGGTGAACACGGCTCTACTTTTGGCGGCAATCCTTTGGCAGCAAAAGTAGCCATTGCCGCTTTGGAAGTTGTTAAAAACGAAAAACTGGCTGAACGCGCCGAATATCTTGGGCAAATTTTTAGAAATTTCCTCCGCGCCATCGATTCCGACATGATTGAATTGGTACGTGGCAAAGGACTGCTCAATGCAGTAATCATTAAACCTAAAAACGGAAAAGAAGCTTGGGATGTTTGTCTGAAAATGGCCGAAAATGGCGTTTTAGCAAAACCTACTCACGGTCATATCATCCGCTTTGCTCCTCCATTGGTAATCAGCGAAGAACAATTGTTGGATGCCGCTGAGCGCATCAAAAAATCGATTCTTTCTTTTTAAACAAAAGTAAACCCATCTTGAAACTCCTTATTTCTAATGAGGAGTTTTTTTATTTCTCCCCATCGAAGGCAAATAGTTAAAAAGAAAGATTCGCGCTCTAGTTCTTCTTAGAATAAAATATTTCGCCAAATCCTATTTAAAACGATGGGAATTTCGGATTTTTGTGAATGAAATAACGAACATTAAAACAAAACTGTATGTCAACTGCATTTTCACTAAGTCCAAATCCTTTGGTTAAGTTTCTTCAAAAAGATCCTCAACAATTTACGAAAGCAGATTTGTTGCTTTTTATCGAAACTCAGCATATCCAAATGCTTAACTTCCGTTATACTGGTGGCGATGGCCGATTGAAAACCCTCAATTTTGTGGTGAACGACCTAGCGCAAGTGGACGAAATCCTTAGCTCCGGCGAACGCGTTGATGGCAGCAGTTTGTTTCCATACATCCAAGCAGGAAATAGTGATTTATATGTGGTGCCTCGATTTAGAACAGCTTTTTTAAATCCGTTTTCGGATATTCCTACTTTGGATATCCTCTGTTCTTTTTACGATAAAAATGGAATTCCTTTTGAAGGATCGCCTGAATATATTTTGCAAAAAGCACATATTCAACTAAAAGAAAAAACCGGATTTGAGTTTGAGGTCATGGGCGAACTGGAATATTATATCATTAGCGAAAAAGAGCCGTATTTTGTAACCGACGACCAACGTGGCTATCACGAAAGTTCCCCTTTTACTAAATGGGAAGCTCTGCGAAAAGAAGCCATGTTGACCATTGCCTCTGTTGGAGGAAATATTAAATACGGCCATTCCGAAGTAGGGAATTTTACCGTTGGAAATCTTGAATACGAACAAAACGAAATTGAATTTAAACCCTCCAAACTAGAAGATGCCGCCGATCAATTGCTCATTGGAAAATGGATTTTACGAACTCTGGCCTACCAATATGGGGTTACGGTAACTTTTGCACCAAAAATAAGCGTGGGGAAAGCCGGCAGTGGGCTGCATATTCATACTCGATTGATGAAAAATGGCCGAAATCAGATGATCGAGAACGGGAAAATAAGCGAAACTGCCCGCAAAGCAATTGCTGGTTATCTGAGTCTTGCAAAATCGTTGACCGCTTTTGGCAATACAAATCCAACGTCGTATTTCCGTTTGGTTCCAAACCAAGAAGCACCCACAAGCATTTGTTGGGGCGACCGAAATCGCTCTGTTTTGGTTCGTGTTCCATTGGGCTGGACAGGCCAAAACGATATGCTTAAACACGCAAACCCATTGGAGCAAGCCAACAGCACCGACTTCAGTCACAAACAAACAGTAGAATTTAGATGCCCCGACGGATCAGCCGATATTTATCTGCTTTTGGCAGGATTGACTGTTGCAGCCCGTCATGGAATTGAAATGGAAAACGCTTTGGAATACGCAGAGAAGACCTATGTGGATGTGAATATTTTTGCGGCCGAAAATCAAGAAAAAGTCAAAAGTCTGGATCAACTGCCGCTTTCGTGTTGGGATTCGGCCACTGCTTTGGAAGCCCAACAAGACATTTATCTGAAATACAATGTTTTTGACAAACGCACTTTGGAAGGAATTTCTACAAAATTGAGAAATTTTCGGGATGAGAATTTACGCTCGGAAATAGGGAACGACGAAGAACAGATTCTGGAATTGGTCGATCGGTTTTTTCATTGCGGCTAATTTTTCCCCTCTCTCATGAACACTTCTACACAAATCTACTTTGCACCTTTTCAGGGAATTACGACCCATACATTTCGGAAAGTGTATGCAAACCATTTTGATGGAGTCGATAAACTTTTTACTCCTTATTTTTCAAATATCGCCACAAACCACTCGCTTCCATCCAAAAAAGCAATCGCTTTAAGCAATTCCATAGAAAATGGCATCGCTGTGATACCTCAAATTTTAAGTAAAGAAGCCGAAGAAATTGTAGGCTTTGCACAACATTGTCAGAAATTAGGGTTCAAAGAATTAAATTGGAACTTAGGTTGCCCTTATCCACAAGTGGCAAACAAAAAACGCGGCTCCGGAATGCTTCCTTATCCAGATCTGGTTGCAGAAATTTTGGATCGCGTATTTTCAGAAATTCAGATTCCGTTTTCAATAAAATGTCGATTGGGCTATTTTTCTGTTGATGAACTGGAAAAACTGATCCCTATTTTTAATCGGTTTCCTATCCATGAACTCACTATTCATGCGCGAACTGGCCGTCAATTGTATTCCGGATTTAGCAATCTGGACGAATTTGCTCGCTACGCACCTCAAATAGAAACCCCTATTGCCTACAACGGCGACATTTTTAGTTTGGAAGATTCTCGTCGGTTTG
>KB227219.1_pt2 | contig 31498 bp, 40 predicted proteins | sample 524768 | NCBI WGS metagenome assembly AMQJ01 (sample SAMN00998488, study PRJNA167727) | sediment metagenome | isolation source: subsurface aquifer sediment | place: USA: Rifle, Colorado | collected Aug-2009
TGAGCTTGCAAAAATATATTTAGAAGAAGCAAGTACGACAAAAGAGCTTAAGGCTAAGATGGCACCTATATTTGCACAGAAAAACATTCCGGATGAATTCAAAGTGCCTGCAGAAATAATCGCTAAAACCATTAAAGATGCACCCTATTTCGATGAGTATGAAGGGTTTAAAAACTACATCATGAAAGAGTCGGGCATTGGCGGTAAAAACCTTTTTAAATCATTGCGACTTCTTTTAACCGGTGCAGAGCATGGGCCAGACCTTGCTGCTGTTTATAAATGTATTAAAAATTACCTAGGCGAGATTGTAAAATGAGTATTTTAATAGAGATAATTCAAGGTACGGGCGCAATTGTTCTTAGTCTGATAAACGTATATATCTGGGTAATTATTATTGCGGCACTTATTAGTTTTGTAAATCCGGACCCATACAACCCGATTGTTCAGTTTCTCTATAGGATAACAAATCCTGCGTATGTTTTTGTGAGAAGATTTGTAAAAACCAACTTCAACGGTCTTGATTTGGCACCGCTTTTTATAGTGATAGGATTGCAGGTCGTTGTAGTTCTGCTAAGCGCTATCTTGCGCTCTCTCTAAGGGGCTTGCCCTACTCCTCTTTTTTGTACTTGAGAAGTGCAGATGATGATGTACCGTTTTCCAAAAGAAGGTTGAGCGCACCATCTCTCTTTTTGAATGCAACTAGATAATATCGATTCCAATCATTTTTTATATCAACAAGGTGGGAAAACTGATTATCTTGGGGCAGTTTTTCTATCTTTATGGGCAACTCAGAGTTAAGTTTGATTTTTAAATCTGTCTCTGTCTGGTTGTTTGCGTCATAGAGCTCTTTCTCCTCTTTTGTGTACAGAATTACATAGAAATACTCATCTTGATTAAAAGCCGCAGGATAGACGTTGTTTAGATATACAGCAGATATAACACCGCTTACCTCATTGTTTTTTGATACTATTTTTGAGCTATTCAGGTTTGAAGCGCACAGCTCCTGCTCCTTATCCATCTCAAATCCAAAAAAAGCGTTTTTCTTAGAACACCCGGTAAAAAGAGTTAAAATTGTTAAAAATATAAAAAAAGTTTTCATCTGATTTCCTCTAAATAGTGAGAGAATTATATCTTATTAAACAACCTTTTAACGACTCTTTTGTATAATGACTAAAATTTTAATAAAGTGTTTGATTTGAAAAAAAGATTAGCAGTCGCATTTACCGGTCCCTCAAACAGCGGTAAAACCACCCTTATTCTAAAAATTGCAAGAAAACTTATACATGACTACAAAAAGGATGTCGCAATAATAAAGCACGACCCAAAAGATAAGGCTCGTTTTGATGTTGAAGGCAAGGACAGCTATAAGTTTTCAGACACGGGCGCGGAAGTAATTGTGACTTCACCAAACCGTACAACATATTTCTCCCAAAAGCATAAAGACCTCGATGAGATGGTAAGACTGTTTGATAAATTTGACATACTTTTGGTAGAGGGACTTAAAAATCTGCCGCTTCCTAGAATCAGCGTATTTAGGGACTCTCTTGATGAGGGCTATTTTCCGTATATGGATGCCTTGGCAACCGATGGAAGTATTAATATGAGTCAATATGAACTCCCAAAGAGTGTGGATATTTTAAACATAAACAACTGCGAAGAAGTAATAAAGTGGATATTTGAAAATGCGAAGGAAATGTAAAATAGATGACTGATATATTTAGTGCCATACAAAGAAGTGCGATAAGAATAAAAAATGCGATTGATACGAAAGATATCGGATACTCCCAACAGGCAAACAGCTCCGGCGAGACGCAGCTTCAGCTTGATATCAAATGCGATATGATTATTGAAGAGGAGTTCTCAAACGTAGCTTCCATCCATACCATTGCAAGCGAAGAGAAAGAAAAAGAGGTTATGCTTCATAAAGACGGCAGATACTTTATAGCATATGACCCGCTTGATGGCTCATCGCTTATCGACGTAAACCTAAGCGTAGGTTCAATTTTTGGCATTTATGAAAACGGCTTTGGCGCAAAAAATATGGTTGCATCATGCTATGTAGTCTTTGGGCCGCGTGTAGAGATGGTTTTTGCACACAACAAAGCAAAACTCCATCTGCTTCAAGGCGGCGAGTTTGAGTTTGTAAAAGAGATTCGTCTCAACGAGAAAGGGAAGCTTAATGCTCCCGGTGGAACACAGCAAAACTGGAAGCCTTACCACAAGGAGCTGGTAGATAGCTTTTTTGCAGAGGGCTATCGTCTAAGATACTCGGGCGGTATGGTTCCTGATTTGCATCAGATCCTCTTAAAAGGCGGCGGACTTTTTAGTTATCCGGCCACTTCAGATAAACCTGATGGAAAACTTCGCAAGCTTTTTGAGGTCTTTCCTTTTGCGTTCATTTTTAAAACTGCGGGCGGCGAGGCGATTGACGGAAGTATGGATTTGATGAAACTTGAACATGCGCATATTCATGATACTTCGCCATGTTTTTTTGGTTCACGCTATGAGATACAAAGGGTAAAAGAAGTTTATGCAAGAGAGCAGTAGTATGACAATGGATAGGTTTGAGATTTATCTTGATGAGATGATAACAAAGCTTCAAAGTTGCCAGAAGAGCAAGAGTTTGGCTAGCTGCAGCAGCTGTGAATTTTATTTAACGTGTGAACTAAGAAACGATTATGTTAAATCGGTTTATAACAGCATGTCTAAGGGAGATACCGGTGGATTTGAATTTTAAGGAAATGAAGAGATGAGTAAATATATAACAACACCAATATATTATGTAAACGGAGAGGCTCACATAGGGCATGCTTACACCACTTTTATAGCAGACTCCATGGCTAGATACGAGAAGTTAAAGGGCGAAGATACATATTTCTTGACAGGTACCGATGAGCACGGACAAAAGATAGAGGAGTCGGCTCAAAAAAATGGCAAACCGACTCAGCAGTTCGCCGATGAGATAAGTGCAGGATTTAAAAATCTGTGGGATGATTTTGAAATAGGTTACGATAAATTTATCAGAACAACTGATGCCGATCACAAAAAAGGGGTACAAAGGGCTTTTGAAGCTATGTACAATAAAGGCGATATCTACAAAGATTTCTATGAGGGTCACTACTGCGTAAGCTGTGAGACTTTTTTTACGGAAACGCAGCTTGTTGATGGCGAATTTTGCCCGGATTGCGGCAGAAGCACAAATGTCATCAAAGAGGAGAGCTACTTTTTTAGGCTCTCAAAATATGAAGACGCACTCCTAAAACACTATGCAGAGAATCCTGATTTTATTATGCCACGCTCTCGTGCAAATGAGGTTATAAACTTTGTAAAGGGTGGACTACGCGACCTCTCCGTTACAAGAACATCTTTTACGTGGGGTGTTAAGATGCCTGAGTCAATCAGAGATGACAAGCATGTTATGTATGTCTGGCTTGATGCGCTTATGAACTATATAACTGCTCTTGGATACGGAACTACTGAGGAGAATATGCGCTACTGGCCGGCATCTGTTCAGTTTGTAGGAAAAGATATTCTTCGTTTTCACGCCATCTATTGGCCGGCATTTTTAATGAGCCTTGATCTCCCTCTTCCAAAGCATATCGGTGCTCACGGATGGTGGACGAGAGACGGAGAGAAGATGAGCAAATCAAAAGGAAATGTTGTCTCTCCAAGAGAGGTTGCAGATGCTTACGGCTCTGAAAATCTGAGATATTTTATGCTTAGAGAGGTTCCATTCGGACAAGACGGCGATTTTTCGCAAAGAGCGTTTATTGACAGAATTAACTCTGAACTAAGCAATGATTTGGGCAACTTGCTAAACCGTATTATCGGTATGAGCGGAAAATATTCAGACTTTGAGATTGATAGCAGTGACGTTTTAAAGTACCACAAAAAAGAGCTTGATGCTATGAATGTAGTCTTAGATTCGCTTGATGCTTATATGGAAAATCTCCAAACTCACAGATATCTTGAAGAGCTATGGAAGCTCTTTTCTATCGGGAATAAGGCGATTGAAGAGCATGCTCCGTGGGTTAAGATGAAAGAAGACAGAAAAGATGAGGCGCTTGCGACGGTTGCACTCGTAGCGAATATATTGGCAAAAGCTTCTATTATGCTACACCCAATCATGCCAAAGACAACCAATATAATCGCAGATGCGCTTAATTTTAAGATAAACAGTGAGAGCTATAAAGAGCTTGTTCAGAGTAAAATGCTTCTAAAATTATTCAATATCAAAGTTGTTCCGCCGCTCTTCCCTCGTATTGAAGAGCCACTAATGCCAGAAGCCCCTCTTGCGCAACCAAATGCAACAAAAGAGAGTGCCAAAGCAGCTCAAAAAGAGAGTTCGGATGAACAGGATAATCTGATTGAAATCGGTCAGTTTTTTCAAACATCTCTAAAAGTAGGCATTATTGTTGACGCGCAAGAAGTAGAGAAAAGTAAAAAACTCTTAAAACTGCAAGTTGATTTGGGCGAAGGAAAGACAAGGCAGGTCGTAGCAGGAATAAGAGAATTTTACACGCCTGAGTCTCTTATTGGCAGCTGCGTTTGCGTTGTGGCAAATCTAAAGCCTGCAAAACTTATGGGAATGGTATCAGAGGGAATGCTTCTTGCTGCTAAGGATGAAGACGGTCTATGTTTAATTAGACCTGAGACACCTAAGAAAGCAGGCACACCTATTGGATGAGACTTGAGAATTTTCTAGCACTTACGCAAGCAAAACTTGTAAATGAGCCATGTATAAGCAGCTTTGAAAACATTGTTTTTGAGGCTCACAGGGTAAAGAGAGGCGACCTTTTTTTTGCTTATAACTATGATGATATAGAGCTGGCCGTCCAAAACGGTGCCTATTGCATCGTATTTGACAGACCCACGGAAGCTAAAGATAGCGAAATAGCGTGGATATATGCAAAAAGCCTTGATTATGCACTAAAGAGATTGCTTCGCTTTAGAGTGATTGAAAAAGAGATTGTTGCTTATGAGTGTAATGAGATTGTTTTAAAGCTCTCTATGCAGATTCAAACGCAGCCTAACTTTATCACACTCTATGGAGATTTAAAATCTATATTTAAAACTCTTTGGGATGTAGAAAACAGAACTATCGTACTTTTTAGCCCTGCCCTGAGTGATAGAGAGATATTTACGGCAGTTAAAAAAATACCCGATACTCCAAATGATGCGATAGAGATTATGGAACAGACTCTCTTTGAGACATCATTCGTGTATGATAATATTTTTTACGAAAGACAGCTTATATCTCCATTTTTTATCCCATATTTAGAAGAGCTTCTGCATCTATATAAATCACTCAAAATTAACTACAAGTTGAAAAAATTTACCCCGATAGAGCATTTTGAGCCTGTGTTTACTAACAAAAAGTTTGAGATAAAAAGTTTTGGAACAAGCGACAAAGTGCTTATATTTGAGCCAAATAGCGAACTTATCGATGCTCAGATTTCGTTTTTGGAGCGTTATGCCGCATGGGCAAATACTATTTTTATCGCCCCTTCATATATAGAAATAAAGGGTAGAGAAAATATTTACAGCTACAAAAATGAGAAGGATATTATTGCCATCCTAAGAGAAAAGAAATTTAATTTTGCCCTTATCATAGGTGCTGATAAATCAATTTTAAATAAGCCTCTTGCGAATCAAACCCAACTGACAATAGATTTCTAAGGGGAGACAAAGATATGAACAGAAGAGATTTTCTAACAACAGCAACTACAGCCTCGGCAGCACTGGCCCTTAGCGGATGTAATGAGAGCAACAGAGAGGCAATTGACTACTCAAAACATCCACAGCAAAAAGCAAGTGAGGCAAAGAGTGTAAATATAAATAGAAACATAAAAAGTGTTATAAAACTAGCAACCAGCTGGCCGGCAAACTTCCCCATTATGGGGGTCGGCGTCGATAGACTGGCACAAAGGCTAAAAGATATCAGCGGTGGCTCTTTGGAGGTTAAAATTTATCCAAAAAACGTTCTTGTGCCTGACTTGGCTGTTTTTGACGCATGCTCAAGTGGACAGATAGATGCATTTCACTCAGGGCCCTATTATTGGAAGGGAAAAAACAGTGCTTTCTCTCTCTACAGCGGTATCCCTTTTGGTTTTACGGCTGAAGAGATAAACTCATGGATGCTTTTTGGCGGCGGGCTTGAACTCTGGAGGGAGCAGTATGCAAAATATAACCTACACCCGTTTATGGGTGGAAATACAAATATACAGATGGGCGGATGGTTTAGAAAAGAGATAAAATCGCTTGAAGATATGAACGGGCTTAAGATGCGCATCCCTGGTCTTGGCGGAGAAGTTTTTTCAAAAATGGGCGTAAATTCAGTACTTCTTAGTGCCGGAGAGATATATACGTCGCTTGAGCGCGGAGTTATCGACGCTACGGAGTGGGTAGGACCGGCGCTTGACATCAAGATGGGATTTCATAAGGTTGCACCGTTTTACTACTCAGGATGGCATGAACCGGGTTCAATTCTTGAGCTAACGTTTAACAAACAGTTTTGGAATAAACTCTCATTTGAGCATCAGAGTATGATTGAAGTTGCCTCAAGTGAGATGAATTCAAATATGACATACGAATTTCACAACGAAAATATCCATGCGCTAAAAAAGCTAAAAGAGCTAGATATTACCATTCATCAGTTTCCGCAGGATGTTATTGAGGCGGGAAAATTGGCTCTAAAAGAGGTTATTAATGAGCTTGGTGAAAAAAACAGAGATTTTGAGACTGTATATAGCTCTATAAAAAATCATCTTGATCTCTCAATAGCTTGGAGCGACGCGAGTCTGAGATATTTTTTAAATGCAAGATGAGTCATAAGGGTGTATAATTGCGCCTAACTTTAGACAAAGAGAATATAGATGAAAATTTTACTTTTTACCGCCCTGCTCTTGCAAAGCATGCTTTTTGCTTATTTTAGCGGAACTATTGTCGATAAAACTACATCCATTCCAGTTGAAAATGCAATAATTAGCGATTCAGCCATCAGTGTAAATAGTGATAAAAGTGGAAAATTTTCAATAAAGAGTAGCGAAGAAGCGCTTTTTGTTAAAGCTTACGGATATAGACCATACAAACTTGAACAAACGGGCAATAATGCAGAACCTATTAAATTGGAGCCAATAACGGTAAAAGCGCTGTATTTAACGTTTTGGGGTGCTAATACAAACTCTAAAACTATGAAAAACGCACTTGACATCATAGATAAAACAGAAATTAATGCAATAGTAGTTGATGTAAAAAATGAGTACGGCTCAACATCATATAAAACGTCTTATGATAAGGCAAACAGCTACGGAGCGGCAAACAATAGAACCATTAAGGATATTAAATCCTTTATCTCTTTAATGAAATCAAAAAATATCTACACAATAGCTAGGGTAGTTACTTTTAAAGATGAGCTCCAAGCAATGAATAATCTAGATTATGCCATCAGAAACGAGAATAATGAACTCTCAAGAGATAGTGACAAAATGGCTTGGATTGACCCGTTTGATAAAAGAAGTCATGAATATACGGTTTCTATTGCAGAAGATGCTGCAAGTGCTGGATTTGATGAAATAAACTTCGATTATATTCGTTTTCCGGCAAAAACAGAGTTGAGATTGGCAAAGGAGAGTACTGAGGAGAACAGAGTAGAGGCGATAGAAGATTTTTTGATTCTTGCTAAGAATAGGCTCAGAAAATATGGCACTTTTATATCTGTTTCAATCTATGGAAATACTTGTTGGCAAAAAGATGATACCGGAATAGGACAAAAAATAGAATCCCTTGCAAAACATGCCGACTACATTGCCCCTATGCTATATCCTTCTGGGTTTGTTTCAGGCTCCTTTGGCGTAAAATATCCTGCAGATTACCCATATATTACTATTTATAGAAGTATAAAAAATATAGAGGGCAAGCTAGATCCAAAAAGAGTGAGACCTTGGTTGCAATCATTCAAGGATTACGCCCATTCAAAAAGGCACTACAAAAAATTTGAGATAAGAGAGCAGATAAGAGCGGCCGATGATGTAAAAACAAGCGGCTGGATGATGTGGTCGCCTTCAAGCAAATATCATATAGACCATTTCCTCAAAGATAGCTCTAAGTCCTTGCTGACTCTGGATAAAACTAGGTGAGATGAATGGCTCTTAACTCTCTATTTAGCGCTTTTGCATCTGGAATATAGCACTCAACAAGCGAGTGGAATTTTTTTGAGTGGTTCATGTGCACTAGATGCGAGAGTTCATGAACTACGATAAAATCAATCAGCCTCTTATCTATCTTTATCAGCTCAATATTTAAAGTAATTACGCCTCTTGAGCTACAACTCCCCCATCTGCTTCTCATCTTTCTAAATTTTATTTCGCTAAAACTCAAACCCATTATTTTTGAGTAGTGCTCTACTCTTTGGGTAAGATAATTTTTTGCGTAATTTTTATAAAATTTATCGTAGCACTTGGAGACAATCTCCATGTTTGAAATATCAACTCTCTCAAGCTCTTTTCTTAGCGCACAAGCTTCATCAATATCAACGCTGAAAATCTCTCCAAAAAGCAGAACTTCATCTTGTAGATTTACCTGCAATGGCGGATTTTTTTGGACTATTTGGAGCTGCTTTCTTATCCAAAACTCCTTTTTTGCAAGAAGATTTTGAATATAATCATCTGAGACATTCGATGTTTTGAGCGTAATTACTCCACTTTTTTTAACGCTTATGTAGCTATTTTTCAGAGCTCTTTTTTGTACATGTAAGATTTCTAAGTTGTTGAAATTTATTTTACTGATACTCAATTGGATCTTTTACTCCGGCTAATTTAAAACCATTTAATCTTAATCTGCAACTATCACAAACTCCGCACGCCTTATTTTCATCTTTATAACAGCTCCAAGTATTCTGCAAAGGAACATTAAGCTCAAGCGCATGTTTTACAATCTGGGATTTGTTCAGATGAACAAGCGGCATGTAAATTTCTATTTTTGTCTCATCTTTTGTTCCAAGATTTATGCTCTTTTGCATATTTTTAATGTAAGCTTCTCTGCAATCTGGGTATCCGCTGCTGTCTTCCTCTACTACGCCGATACTTATGGCATCTGCACCCTCTTTTTCTGCTATAGCTGCTGCTATGCTCAAAAATATACCGTTTCTAAATGGTACATATGTAACCGGAACACCCTCTTCCAGCCCACCGGTTGGTACTTCTATACTTTTATCGGTTAGGGCTGAAGCACCAATTTGAGCAAAAAAATCTAAATCTAAAACATATCTATTTATGACACCAAGATTGTCACAAACTGCGTGAAAGCAAGATAGCTCTTTTCTTTGTGTTCTTTGCGCATAATTAAAATGCACAGCCACAATCTCATATCCCATTTTTTTCATCATATAGGCACTTAATGTAGAGTCCATGCCACCACTCATTATGCAAATTGCTTTTTTATTTTCTAAAATCATAAAGTAATTTTAACATAATATTTTAATGTTCATTAAATGAAACAGCCAATATAATAACTGACTTAACAATAAAAAGGAGACATTATGAATGTTTCATCTTCTGGGGCTACAACCCAATCATCAACTCAAGTAGAAGTTATGAAAAAGGCCATGGAGACGCAAGAACAGCAGGTTTTAAAGATTTTAGAGGGTGCTAGTGAGCAGTCTCAAAAAATTACAGCACAAAAGACCGGTATCGGAAACAACTTAAATATCGCCGGTTAGCCGTATGCGCAAAAAAGGTGATTTAATTCACCTCTTCTACACAACAATCTCCTCATATTTGATACAATTGCGCCCATGATTGAATTTGACAACAGAACATCACTCCAGCTAAGCACAGACACAATTAAGAAGATTGCAGACTCTCTTGCAAATAGAGAGATTGAGCTCGTTGTTACAGATGCCGATGAGATGAGAGAGATAAACAAGGCTCATCGAAACATCGACAAGGCTACGGATGTGCTTAGTTTTCCTTATGAAGAGATGCCTATGAGTCCGCTTGGAAGCATAGTTGTCTGCTCCTTGCACATAGAAGAGATGGCTAAAGAGTTTGGACACACTCAAGATGATGAGTTTGCCCTTCTTTTCATACATGGTTTGCTCCATCTTCTGGGATATGACCATGAAGTCGATAGTGGAGAGATGAGAGAAGAAGAAGCAAGGTTGATAGAAAAGTTCAATCTACCGCAAAGCCTAATAATCAGAAACCAAGGATAAATCTTAGTGGATTTTATAATTTTCACAGTCGCAATGGCGGCACTAATATATGGAGCGGATTTTGTTATAAAAGAGTCTGAGAGAATTGCCATGCACTTTAATATATCACACTATGTTATCGGTGCTACGCTTGTTGCGTTTGGAACATCTATGCCCGAGATGGCGGCATCAATGATGGCATCATACGCAGGAAAAAGCGATATGGCTATTGCTAATGTCGTAGGCAGCAATATTTTTAACATCGTGTTAATCTTGGGGCTTGTATTTTTAATTTCAAAAAATATGCAATCAAAGCGAAATCTTTTTGAGAGAGACGGTGCTTGGGTTGTTGTTCCTGCAATTATTTTTATGATAATGATTCAAGACGGCATCATAAGCAGAAGTGATGGGTTTTTATTTCTTTTAATGATGGTCTCATACCTGATATTTCTCTTTACCGACTCAAAAGATGACCTAGGAGGCGAGATTGATGAGGATTTAACAAAAGAGAGGTTTAATTGGCCAAGAACAATTATGCTTCTGGCCGTAGGATTTGTTTTGACAATCGGCGGAGCAAATTTCGTTGTTGATAGCGGAACAAATATAGCAAGGGTGTTTGGTGTTAGCGAGTGGATTATAGGTCTATTTCTTATAGCTGTTGGGACATCCCTACCTGAGCTCGTAGTCTCTTTAGTTGCTGTTAAAAAGGGAAATGCGGAGATGAGCATAGGAAATATTATCGGCTCAAACGTTGCTAACTTCTCTATGGTTTTGGGTGCTGCGTCTCTTTTAAATCCATTGACGATAGATTTGGTTGCAACAAAATTCGACGTTTATATATTGATGGCTACCTCTTTTACGCTTCTGTTTATATTGGCAAACAAGCTCTACAACAAAGCCGGCGCAATATTTCTGCTGACAATATTGGTCCTCTTTATTCTTAACTCTATTTAACCTAATAGAAAAAGGGACTTCTTGGTCCCTTTATTGTTCAATATATCCAGTCTCTAAAAGTCTGTTATATATTTTTGAAACAATATCTCCGGTCGCCGCACCGCCGTGTCCACCGTGCTCAACCATTGCCACAACAACATATTGCGGATTTTCAAATGGCCCATAAGTTGCAAACCAAGCGTGCGAACGAGTATAGTACTCCATTTCGTGTTCAAGTTCTCTCTCTTTTATATTCTGTAAGATGCCAACAACTTGTGCAGTACCGGTTTTTCCTGCAATTTTAATCTTTGCTGCTCTAACGTAGTTGGTTCCGGTTCCCCCCGGTTGGTTACAAACCTCATACATCGCCTTTTGTATCGTAGGGAGTCTCTTTAGCTCATTTTCATCCAATACGTCTTGTAGTTCAGGCTCAACCCTTTCATCTCCAATCATACTTGCAAAATGTGGACGCGGAAGCTTGCCTGTTGCCATAAGAGCAGTGAATTGAGCAATCTGCATTGGGGTGGTTAAAAAATCGCCCTGCCCGATAGATGTGTTTACGGTCTCGCCGATGTACCAAGGTTTATTGTATTTTATTTTTTTCCACTCTCGTGATGGCACCGTGCCTATAAACTCATTTGGCAAATCAACACCCGTTTTCTTGCCAAGTCCATATCTCATCAGCCCATCACTCATTTTTTCAATCCCTAGCTGGATACTTCCTTTGTAAAAGAAATCGTCACAACTCTCTCTTATGGCTTTTTTTATGTCCACGCTTCCATGTCCATCTTTTTTCCAACATCTAAAAACCCTCGTTCCAAGCGGCATCGACGCTGTACAGTTAACTCCCCAGTTGGGTCCAATTTCAGGTGAAGTGATATAGATGAGTCCAAGACCTGTTTTTATAACTGAGCCGGGCGGGTAGAGTCCGTGAATAAGTTTGTTTGTAAATGGTTTGTCAAGACTGTTTGAGAGCTTATCCCACACTTCGTTGCTTATGCCCGACACAAAGGTGTTTAAGTCGTACTCCGGAAAACTGCTCGCTGAGAGTATTGCGCCATCAACTCCCATTACAATAACGGCACCCGCTTTCTTTTCAAAAAGTGTTGAGATATATTTTTGAAGCTCTATGTCTATATTGAGTGTTAGTTTTCTATCCTCTGAAGCCTTTTTGTATGATAGCTCTTCGACCTCTTTGTTGTTTGCGTTTACCTTTATCTCGCGCTCGCCCGCCGAGCCCTGAAGATATTCGTTATAATAGTTTTCTACACCTGTTTTGCCTGTGTGTCCTATTAGTTTTTTAAGTTCATCATCTAAAACGTCATCTTTATTGGCGCGCCCTACATATCCGATAGAGTGCGCTCCGACCTCTTTGTACGGATAGTGCCTCTTTGGCGAAGAGACTATGTTTATGCTTTCCCTTAGATTTAATATTGAGTATATCGGTATAATCTCCTCATAGGAGACAAATTCGACTATGTCAATAAAGTTATGGTTGTAGTATGAGTCGGATTTTTCATAATTTTTAACTATTTTTTCTCTGTCTAGATTCGGCAGAAGTTTTAAGAGGGTATCAAGCTCCGATTCAAATATATGAAGGTTTTTCTTTTGCCCAAGATGGGGAGCTAGCTGTATCTTAAAACCTAGCTCATTGATTGCAACAGGTCTGTTGTTTATATCAACTATCTCGCCTCTAACCGGTGCGATTTGTTCGATTTTTATAGTGTTGTCGTATGAGAGCTTCTCATAGTAGGTATTTGACTCGACAGAGAGCATAAAAACTCTCACCAAAAGCCCCAACCATGTAGCGATAAAGAAAAAAAGTATAAATTTTATTTTCATAATATGCTCACAATTAAAAACTCAATTGCTATATAGTAGATTACATAATAGTTTATGCTTGGTTCGGGAAGTAAAAATATGTTTGATAAAACGGAGTGAAAGAGGAAAAAGCCAATATATACTAAAAAAACTCCGATAAACTTTATACATGAGGCGCAGGCCAGACTTTTTGTTATCTTTGGCATGACATATCTGTAAATTACGGCAAAATATATAACCGTACTAAAGAGTACGTATCCGTTTTGTGCCTCAAAAACAATCAAGCAAAAAAATATTAAAAAAAGCGAAACGGAATCATTTTTTTTAAGCGCCATAGAAAAATATAGAAATAAAATCGCCAGTAACGGCGGAAAAAAGAGGTATATACCGCTTAATGCAGTATATAAAATGAATGCAACAACATATAAATATGGTGCTACAGGGTTTTTATAAGAGATACTTCGTTGCATACTGGAAAGTGTTTGCATTTGATGCAGTCTGCCCAAATTTTATGTTCAGGAAGCGACTCTTTTGGAATTTCAACAAATCCCAGTTTTTCAAAAAAGGATTGCTTGTATGTTAGACTAAGAACCTTTTGAAGTCCGAGTGCTTGAGCCTCCTCAATGGCTTTTGCAATCAAGCTCTGCCCTATTCCCATTCCTCTTCTGTCCTCTTTTACGACAAGAGATCTAATCTCTGCAAGAGATGGGGTGTGGATATGAAGAGCACAAAATCCGACTATCTCGCCCTCATCTTTTGCAAGTATGTATGACCTTATGTTTGTAGCTATCTCATCTGAGCTTCTTGCAAGGATTACACCTGCTTCAACTTCTCCAATTACAAGTTTTTGCATATTTTCAATATCTGAGAGTCTAGCTCTTGTTAATTCAATGCTCATCGGAGGATCCCTTTAAAATATTATGTATTATTGTTACGATTTTCTCCATCCCTTTTTTTTTGGAGCTAGAGACCATTAAAGCCTGAGGAAACTCTTTTTTGAGAGCATTTTGCTCTTTTTGATTGAGTTTGTCTATCTTCGTAAATATCTGCAACACATGCTGAGATTCGTTAGAGAACTCAACTAAAAAATCACTTACCGATTTGTCAATCTCTAAAAATGGGTGCCTGCTGTCTATGAGGTGTATAAAAATTTTTATCTGTTCTCTTTTGGAGACATAATCGGTGAGGTTTCTCTCCCAATCATACTTGATTGATTTTGCAACCTTTGCATATCCAAAACCGGGTAAGTCAACAAACTTTGCAAAACTTTTCTCCTCTTTTTCTCTATCAATAAATGTCACGTCAAAATAGTTTATAAGCCTTGTTTTACCCGGAGTCGAGGAGACTTTGGCTAGTCCTTTATGGTTTGTAAGAGCGTTTAGTAAAGAGCTCTTGCCAACGTTGGAGCGAGCCATAAAAACTACTTCGTTTTGTTTATCATCATCCGGCGCACCGCTTATATTTGCTGCAGATGTAACAAACTTTGCATCAACAATCTCAATCATTTTACTCTTTCTTCTTTTTTGTATCGTTGTTGTCTTCAGGCATATTAAAAATCATTATAACCGGCTCTTTTTCAGCACCTTTTGCGTACGCCTTGCCCTCTATGGTTTTTAAAATTACCTCTTCACCGATTATCTCTTTCTTCTCATTTACCTGCCTTAAGTGAACCTCTTTAAAAAAGTGATACTCCCTTTCTTGGGGAAGATATACTACTTTTTGCGCTTTACCTTTGTATATGGCGCCCTCTAGTGTCTGAAGGCTGAATGATGCATCACCTTCTGCTATAAACTTTGTAGGCTCTTGATTGGCATTTGTATGAATAGTCACCTTTGAGGCATTTAGCTCATCGTTTCCTCTTATTATGTTTACATCGCCCTCAAAGACCGAAATACCGGCTTTTTGATCTGCATTAAACAGCTTTGCTTTTACTTTTAACTCCTGCGAGAAGAGTGTTGCTGTTAAAAAAATTGTTAAAAAAAACTTCTGTTTCATCTATTTTTCTCTTTTAAGTGATATATTGCCGATACGTTTTTTGACTCTACTTTCTCAGAGGAGTTGTTGTATTTCAACGCTTTTCCGGTAACCCTGTTTTGACCTTGGTAGAGCACAAAATCTCCATCCGCTACGGCTAAAGCCGTTTTTTTGTTATACGTGGCTTTTTGTGTCTCAAAAGTAAGACCATCTTCTCTTGAGTACACAATATCTCCATCAAGATAAACTATTTCGTTTTTGTATATACCACTGTTTGACTTCATATTTGCCGTGTACTCTTTGGAGTTGTCCGTATAGTCTATCTTTTCAACGGTGTATCTGTTTTTGTATCTTGTCGCCTGCTCCCCATTCATAAGGGTTGTTAGCCCATTTGTATCAAACTCGTACATTGTAAAGTTAGAGATACTAAAGAGGGGCACGTCTGTAAAAGATTGCTCTTTTATCTCTAGGGGTTTAAACAAAAAAAGTATCATAAACAGACAAGCCGACGCAGCGATAAAAAAATAGTTTATATTCATGACATTATAACCAAACAGCCATAAATTGTTCTCTCAAATCGCCCTCATCGATAAGGATATCTATCATCTCTCTAACCGCACCATCACCGCCGCTGTGAGTAAGAGTAGTCTTAACAAGCTCTCTTATCTCTTTGACTCCATCTTTTGGTGTAAAACTTCTGCCTACTTTTTGGAGCATTTTGTAGTCATTCAAATCATCGCCTATCGCTGCGACTTCATAATATTTTAGTCCCAATGTCTCAACAAGCTCATTTAAAACACTCTCTTTATCTTTGACGCCCTGAAAGAGGTGTTGCACGCCAAGCTCATCAGCTCTTCTTTTGACTATTTCTGAGTTTCTGCCGGTTATAATCGCAACATAGTTGCCCATCTTAATCCATGAGCTAATCGCAAGACCATCTTTTACATTAAAGTTTTTTGTCTCGAGGCCATCGGCAGAGTATATAATCCTGCCATCAGTAAGACATCCGTCCACATCTAGAACTATTAACTTAATCAAAGCATATCTTTTGTGCTTGGGATGCCGACTCTATCGTTTTTTTGCATAGCACGACGAAGTGCCACGGCGATTGATTTGAAAGCGGCTTCTATGATATGGTGTTTGTTTTTCCCTCTAAGAGCCACTATATGTGCGCTTATTCTTGCATTTGAGACAAATGCTTTAAAAAACTCTTCCACAAGTTCGGCATCAAACTGCCCTATTTTGCCGGTTACATCGACCTCATAAACGAGATATGGACGATTGCTTAAGTCCAAATCGCAACTAACGCACGCCTCGTCCATGACTATATTTGCGCTTCCAAAACGCTCCATGTTCGTAACCGGATATATCGCCTGCGCCAATAAAGACCCAAGCACAATGCCGATATCCTCGACACTGTGGTGATCATCTATGTGCGTATCGCCTTTGCAAGATATATCCAAATCAATAAGAGAGTGTTTGGAAAAACTCTCCAGCATATGATCTAAAAACCCAACACCCGTCTCTATTTTATTCTTTCCCGTTCCGCCAACTAAGAGCGAAATTGTTATATCCGTCTCTTTTGTTTTTCTGCTTTTGCTAATCATTGTTTTTAATCCTCTCTTACTATAAATGAGCCTTCAAAGTTTCCAAGTGCCAAATAGTCCCTTGCTTCCGCCTCGCTTCTAAAGCCTTTTAACCAAACCCTAAACAATCTGCCGTTTTGCGTCTCAACATCTTTAATAATTGTCTTGTATCCATCAGTATTGTCATGCTTCTTTTGAGTACTCAATGCTCCTTCAAACCTTGAAAAAGATGCGATCTGAAGAGCAAAACCCTCTACGCTTTGATCTTGAGGTGAATTTTTAAGCTCTTGCTGCAGGGGAGTGTGTTTTTGTCCTTTTGAGTGGAAGCCAAGCACCTCTACTTTTACGGGCGCCGTTCCGGCACCAACCATATCTATTTTACGAGCTGCCGTATTTGAGAGGTCTATTATTCTAGTGGCAATAAAAGGTCCTCTGTCGTTTATTCTTACAACCGTGCTTAGATTGTTTTTTAAATTTGTAACCTTTACAATCGTATTCATGGGTAGGGTTTTATGTGCTGCCGTCATATCGTGCATATCGTATGTTTCGCCGTTAGATGTTAGTTTGCCGTGAAAATCAGGGCCATACCAACTTGCGTTACCGGTAAATTGATCTCCCACATTTACAGTTGTTGGATAATACTTTATTCCTCTTATGACATATGGTCTCATTGTTGGATGGCTGTAATCTTTTTTATCAATAACAGGGCTGTGCAGCTCTTTATCCGGTGAATAGCTGGTGTAGGTTCTGGTGCCTTTTGTGCTACATCCGGTAGATAAAATCAACAATAAAACAATAAAAAAAACAGATATTTTACTCATACAGTTTTAATTTCTCACCTTCTTTGAGTCTATTGTCTGTAAGCTTGTTTTGAGCAATTATATTTTTTACGCTAATCTTATGCTTTTTTGAGATGGAAGCAAGTGTATCCCCTTTTTTAACCATATAGTAGATCTCTTTGCTCAACTTCTCTACTTTAGCTCTGTTGTCTATCGGAATTATCAATGTCTGATTTATGCTTAGTTTATTTTGTTTTAGAGCGTTAAAATGCTTGATTGAATCCTGAGAGACATTATATTTTTTGCCTATACCGTAGAGGCTGTCACCCTTAGTGACAATGTGCACTCTGTATATATTTTTTATATCGTCTTCAAAGTATTTTTGTTTGAACTCAGATAGTTTAACGTATGGAATATGTATCTCATAACCTCCGATATATGGTGGTACAAAATCATGTTTTAAGTGCCTGTTTAGTTTCTGTAGCTCCTCTAGCGGTATGCCGACCAAGTTTGAGACTCTCTTTAGAGACTCGCCTCTTGGTACTTTTACTGTAGAGATAGAGTAAGCATTTGCTCTATTTAGAAGATGTTCATATTCGCTCTTTAGTAAAAACTGCTCATCGTTTCCGATTAAGGCAAGAGCCACTACTCTTCTTATATAGAGTCTGCTCTCTTTTGGGATATACGTTTTTTCAGGATCAAGCAAGACGGAGAGCTCATCGCTTCCTGCACTCTTAATGGCTCTGCTAAGCTTCCCTCCGCCGCAGTTGTAAGCGATGGCTGCAAGATACCATTTGCCAAATTGATTGTGAAGGTCTTTTAGATATTTTGCTGCGGCTTCGGTAGATTTTATCAAATCCCTTCTCTCATCCACGTATTCATCAATTCTAAGCCCATACATTTTGCCCGTCTGGGGCATAAACTGCCACAAGCCGGATGCTTTTTTAACGGAGTAGGCTTTTGTTGAAAAGCTAGATTCAGCCATCGCTAAAAAAAGAAATTCAGGAGGTATGCCATTTTGTGCTAAAATGTTTTTTACTGCAGGAATAAAAAGATAAGCGTCATCCATGGCCTGAAAAAAGCGCTCATCACCATAAATCTCTTTTTTAGAGTTTTTCATTTCGTTCATTATTGGCTCATAAACAAAAGAGGCATCTATATCAAAAGACTCTAGTATAGCGATTTCTTTGGTGTGGTTTGTAGTGTATATAAGATTTGCGCTAAGCAAAAATGGCAACAAAAAAAGTATGATTTTTTTCAATAGGCAGCTCCTCTTTAGATTATTTTAAAGTTTAGAGTTTATCAAAAAAATATTAATAAAAACCTAAGAATTGTTAATACTAAGAAATATTAAAAAGTTTGAGAGCATTTTTTGTTGTTATTTCTTCTATTTCATGCTCTGAAATCGTTAAAAGTTCAGACATTTTTTTAAGAACGAAAATCGTATAAAGAGGCTCATTTCTCTTGCCTCTGTGGGGCATCGGTGTTAGATATGGAGCGTCTGTTTCAATCAAAAGTTTCTCAAGTGGGATTTTTGGTAACACATTGAGTAATTTTTTTGCGTTGCTAAATGTTAAAACGCCTCCTATCCCAAAATAAAAACCATTTTCTGCCAGAGATAACAGCTCTTCATCGGCATTATAGCAGTGCAGCACCCCGCCTATATCTTTGGCGTTATGTTTTAAAAGTATCTCTTTGGAGTCTCTTGAGGCATCTCTGATGTGCACAATAAGAGGCTTTTTATACTTTTTTGCAAGCTCGATTTGGACGATAAAGACCTCTTTTTGCCTCTTTTTTTCTTCCTCTTTCTCTTCGTCACTCCCCTCGAGTCTGTAGTAATCAAGCCCGCACTCACCGACTGCAACGCATTTTGGATTGTTTATATATTTTTCAAGCTCCGACACATCAAACGCATCCATATCATACGGATGCACCCCTGCAGCAAAATAGACATCGCTATTGCTCTGGGCTATCTCCATTGCTCTTTGCAAGTTTTTTGGATCAGCTCCGGGGATAATAAAGCGCTCCACTCCGCTGCTTCTGGCTCTGTTTAATACCTCATCCAAATCATCTCTGTATCTCTCATCATCGAGGTGCACATGCGTATCAACTATCATAGTTTCTCATTTTACGTTTAAATTCAGCAGTTCTCTGGCAAATTTCTTAGCCTCTTGCGTTATGCTATCACCGCTTATTATTCTGGCTATCTCATCGACTCTCTCATCAAAAGCAAGCTCTCTAACATACGAAATATCGCCTTTTTTATGCACCAAAAAGTGCTGGTCACCCATAGAGGTAAGTTGCGGCTGATGCGATATTACAAATATTTGAAAATATTTAGAGAGCTGTTTTAGCACCTTTGCAACACTCATAGACTCCTCGCCGCTTAGGTTGGCGTCTATCTCATCTAGCATCAACACACCGCCATCTTTGCTCATAAATTCGGATTTAAGAGCCAAAACAGCAAGGCGAAGCCTGTTAAACTCTCCCGTACTAACCTTTTGTAAATCGATTGAATTTAGCCGAAGCACCACTTCATCAGCTCCAAAAGACCCATAATCAGCCTCAACTATCTCAACTTGAGCATCTCGCAAATAGAGCTCTTTTAGATATCTGTTTAAATCATCTCTAAATAAGCCTATTTCACTGCGGCGAAGTTTGCTAAGTTTGTCTGATAAATCTTTTACTTTTTTATGTAGCGCCGCTTCTCTTGACTCTAAATCACCTTTTGTAATCTCTATATTTTCATATTTTGCAAGTTCTTGAATCTTTTGTTCTTTATACTTTAGAGCATCTTCTATACTTCCATATCTTCTTTTTAGGTCGCCAAGCTGCTCAATACGGTTTAAAACATCCTCTACATTGACCTCTTCAAGCGCGCTAAATCTCTCCTCCGCACTCTCCATAACCGCTCGCAGTTCATTCATGGCGTCACCAAAAAACGAGCTCTCTATATTTAGCAAATCAAGGGCATTAAAAACATTGTGTTCATGTTCAAAAATTGCACTTGCTTTTGATAAACTCTCTAGCGCTTTCTCTTTTTTTGAAAGCTCTTTTTTGATGTTTAAAAGCTCTGTATCTTCTGATATTTTGGGATTTACATCAGTTATTTTTTTAATCTCGTAAGCGGCAAATTCTTTTAGTTCTACAATTTTCTTCTGCTCATCTTCAATTGCAAGAAGCTCTTTTTTGACCTTTTGATACTCTGAAAATGCCTCTTTGTACCCGCTTTTGAGTTCATTTGCATTATGTTTTTTCGCATCCAGTCTGTTATCCAAAATAGATAGGAGATTTTCATTTTCAAAATCGCTGAAATCCCTTAATGAGAGGTGCTTTAGGTATGTAGAAGCAAGAGCGTTTATTGCTTTTTTGGAGATACTTTGGTTGTTTATAAAATATCTTGATTTATCTTTTTTAATATGTTTAAAAATATTTACATCGTCAAACTCTATGGCGTCATCATCTGCACTTAACTCCCAAGTTACGGTGGACTCACAGAGCGCGGCATCGCACGATTCGCCGCCGAATGTGGACAAAACAGAATTCATCAAAATTGACTTTCCGCTTCCGCTTGGACCCGTAAATACTACAAGCCCAGATTTTAAATCCAGTTCAACCTCTTTAAAACTAAGGTACTCTTTTAAGTAAAATCTCTCTATCATCTCTCCGCCTTGCAAAATATTTTCAGAATTTTATTATAATATCGAGCTAATGTAACACAAAAAAAACGGATTTAATTCACACTTTAAAGATTTTGGTTTTCTGTTGCACTTTTAACATCTAATGTTCTTGACATTTTAGTTCTATAACTATATCATACTTCAACATATTTAGTTAAATGCCTAAATATGCAACTAAAAAATAAAGGAAGTAGCATGAATACTAAAGCAAATATAAAAAATGGGGTCAATGTTGACAACTTAATAGGAACAATTGAGGCAATTAAAGGAGATTCTGAAATAGCAAAATTCAAATTTCGTTCTCAAACAAATTGGATTAATGGTGGTCATTGTCAAACCAAAATCAAAGACTTTTATGGAGCTAAATCAGAAAATACATCTCGCAAAGAAGCATTAATCATAGAGGGAGATGAACCAGCTATTTTACTTGGTTCAGACAATGGAGCAAATGCAGTAGAAGCTCTATTGCATGCTTTGGCTTCTTGTTTATGTACAGGGTTTGTTTATAATGCTTCAGCTCAAAACATAACAATTAAATCTTTACAATTTAATTTAGAAGGCGACATTGACTTAGAGACCTTTCTTGGACTTTCCGATACAAAAAGAGCAGGCTATGAAAACATCACAGTAGCCTATAGCGTAGATGCAGATGCTCCAAAAGAGCAGTTAGAAAAATTATTTGAACATGTGAAAAAAACATCTCCTGTTTTAGATATGATTTGTAATCCTGTGCCTGTTTCGCTGAAAATGATATAAATACAAAATTTATAATACTAATTCCAGCAGCCCTGCTCTCAATTAAAACAGGCTTTGGAATAACTAAAACAATACAGGAGTAAAATAATGATTACTATAGTATTAAACCGTCAACCTTATGACGGAACCGATTTAACATGGAATGCACTTCGCTTAGCAAAAACACTTGTTAAAAGCGGCGAAGAGGTAAATATATTTTTAATGAACGATGCAGTTGACTTGGCTCGCGATAAAACTTCAAAACCCGATAGCTATGATTACGATTTGGTAGAGATGCTAAAAGAGCTTTATGAAAAAGGCACTAAACTACAAGTATGCGGTACTTGTAATGCTCGCAGCGGATTGTTTAAAAATGAACCCTACTTTGATGAAAAGATATCTTCTACTATGCAAGTTCTTGCCGATTGGGTTGTCGCAAGTGATAAGGTGTTGACCTTTTAATGCCAAATATTAAGAATTTTGAGCAATATTCAAACGAATACGAAGAGTGGTTTGAAAGTAACCGTTCACTTTATCAAGAAGAGATTAAGTCTCTTAAAAAATTAGTCGGCAATACTCAAAACGGACTAGAAATAGGTATCGGTACGGGAAGATTTGCTCTGCCGATCGGAATAAAAATCGGGGTTGAACCATCTAGAAAGATGAGAGATATAGCGATATCTAAAGGGTTGAAAGTTTTAGACGGTGTTGCCGAGGATTTAGCATTTAAAGACAACACATTTGATTTTGTGATTATGATTAATACTGTCTGTTTTGTAGACGATCTGCTAAAATCTTTTCAAGAAGCTTTTAGGGTCATTAAAGAAAATGGATTTTTGATTGTCGGCTTTATCGATAAAGATTCAAAACTCGGGGTTGAATATAAAGAAAAAAGCAAAAGAAGCAAATTTTACTCAAATGCAAAATTTTACTCAACCGATGAGATTATAGCTTTGCTAAAGATAGTAGGTTTTTTTGGTTTTGAGCTAGGGCATGTAGAAAATACGCAAAAATCTTTTCTGTTTTTAAAATCATTCAAACCATAAAGTTTAAAAGAAAAATCATGAAAAAAGCAACTTTACTTATACCTTTTTGTCTGTTTTTACAAAATCTCAGTGCAAACGAAGTTAGCGGAGAGCTAAAAGCTATACATGTACTAAGCGACAGGGCAAACAAGTACGCTCCACAAGACGGCAGTGCATATCTTTTAAAGCTCAAATATGAAGCAGATATATACAAAGATATAAAACTCGGTATAGGTGCTTACCAAAACGGCGATACGGGGCTAACCGACTGGAGCGGCAAAACAAACGCCATGGGACTCTTTAGCGATGCCAAAGGCAAATCAAAAGCGGTTTTCGGCGAACTATATCTAAATTATAGCGGTGAAGATACAAGTGCTGGCGTGGGGCGGATGATACTCGATACCCCTCTGACAAATATAAATACGACCCTTACACCGAACTTTTACGAGGCTCTTTATATCGACTACAAAATAGATGAAAAATCTAATCTAAAAGCAGGACATATCAACGCTATCTCTATAGGCTCTCAGGGTGCGACCGACTGGGCATTGGTCGGAGAGAAGACAAAAACTGCAGGTACGGCAATGCCGATGAGTTCGCAATCATTAAGCGGTCTTGAACAGTCAAAATTTTTAAACATAGGAGAAGTCTCGGCGGGTAAAGATTCCGACGGTATCACCTATCTCGGTTTTGAGCACAAATACAGCGATACTTTCTCTTATAGAATTTGGGATTATTTGGCACACGACTACACAAATACGTTTTATGCCGATTTAAACTACAAAGCCGCATCTTACGGCGAAAAAGAGCTTCTTGTCGGAATGCAGATTTTAACGCAAAACAAGACAGGCGCAAATTATGCCGAGATACAAAACTCTTTTTTGATGGGCGGAATTGAAGTAAAATTAAAAGAGAAAAAAAAGTTCCTCTCTCTAGCGTTAAACCGCTCAAACGATGCCCAATTTTTTAACGCATGGGGTTCGGATGTAGCATATACAAGCTCTATTTTTTCAAGGAATGCGTACAGAAAAGAAGTCTTGGCATCCAAAGCAACCGTTGGGTATGATGTAACCGACTCCGTTTACATAAAAGCAAGTGCGGCACTCTACTCAAAGTCAAAAACACTTGGATGGGGAGGTTTAGAAGGCGACAATAACGCTTTTGAATCAGATATTATCATCTCTTATATGCCGACAAAAAAACTAACGCTGAAACTTCTTAGTTTTGTAAAAATAAGCGAATATGACGGAGTTGCAGGCGGAGAATACAAAGAGAAAAAGATGAACAATATAAGTATACTTGCCTCCTATTTATTTTAGAGGTGACTTCTATTCGCCCCATCTTAGTTTCTCTTTTAGCACATCAAAGTAGTTGTACTCCTCTTTGTGTATCAGCTTTACCGTTTTTGCTGCGAGCTTTATATGTACGCTCTCGCCTAGTTCAAGCTCATGCACATCCTGTCCGTCAATGATTATCAAAGCTCTCTCTTCGGATGTTTTCATCTCAATAGCAAATTTGCCAGGAAGCACAACCGAACGCTGTGTTAAAGAGTGCGGGCATATCGGAGTCAGGGCAAATACATTGCTCATAGGAAATAGAACAGGACCACCAGCCGAGAGGTTGTATGCCGTAGAGCCCGTAGGAGTTGAGACAATAACCCCATCACCATAATATGTATTAAATGACTGGGAATCTACCAATGTCTCGATATGTATCATATTTGAAACTCTTGTACGGGTAAGAACAATGTCGTTAAACGCGTAATATTTTACTTTTTTAGAGTTTTTTATAACCGTCGCTTCAAGCATCGCCCGCTCATCGATTCTATACTTGTTTTTAATCATCTTTTGAACAAAAATATCAAGTTCATCAAGAGATAAATCTGCCAAAAAGCCAAGAGTTCCGGCATAAACGCCAAGTATCGGGATATCAAAGTCAAATGATTTTCTAACAGTAGATATCAACGTTCCGTCACCGCCAAAACTAACCAAAAAATCGCACTCTTTGCATATTTTTTTAAAATCATGTCCCTGCGTGCCTATCATCTCGGCACTATTGCTCTCAAGAAGCACCTCTATGGCGTGTTTTTTAAAAATTGTCTCCATCTTGAAATAACCCTCTTTTAACTCAGGGGTTGATGGTCTTAAAACAACGCCGATTTTTTTGATTTTTTTGCTTTTCAAGATAACTCTTTTTAAAATATTTCGTAAATTATACACTCTTTGGCGTTAAAAAATAAAAAACATTAAATCTAAAAAGTCAACTAATTGTTCAATAAGCCAAGTTTGGATACAATCGCAAAAAATTATTTACTAGGACTCTATATTTATGAGAAGTCATTATTGTACGGATTTAAGTGAAGCAAACGTAGGGCAAGAAGTTGTTCTGGCTGGCTGGGCAAATAGTTACCGCGACCATGGCGGGATTATTTTTATCGATTTAAGAGACAAAAGCGGTTTAATCCAGCTTACATGTGACCCGGAAGACAACGCTGGAGCGCACAAAGCGGCTGATGGTGTTCGTGATGAGTATGTTCTTATAGCAAAAGGAACTGTTCGTCACCGTGGAGAGGGGCTTGTTAATCCACGTCTTAAAACAGGTGCGATTGAGATTATCGTAAAAGAGCTTATTATTGAAAACAAGTCTGCTCCGATTCCTTTTATGATCGGCGATAAGAATGTCGGTGAAGAGACAAGGCTTAAGTATCGCTATTTGGAGCTTAGAGACCCATCAATGTATGAAACGTTTCGCCTTCGTTCAAAAGCAGCAATCGCCGCTAGAAACATACTTGATGAAAATGGCTTTTTAGAGGTTGAAACTCCTATTTTGACAAAATCAACTCCAGAGGGTGCAAGAGATTATCTAGTTCCGTCTCGCGTTCACAGCGGAGAATTTTACGCGCTTCCACAATCGCCTCAGCTTTTCAAACAGCTTTTAATGGTTGGCGGATTTGACAGATATTTTCAGATAGCAAAATGTTTCCGTGACGAAGATTTAAGAGCTGACAGACAGCCTGAATTTACTCAAATAGACGTTGAGATGAGCTTTTGTAATCAAGAAGATGTTATAAAAGTAGCAGAGGATTTGCTCACTGCCATGTTTAAGGCTTGCGGTGTTGATATCAAGCCTCCGTTTAACCACATTACATACAGTAATGCTATGGAGTGGTACGGCTGCGACAAACCGGACTTAAGATATGACCTTAAGATGGTTGACGTTATCGATATTTTTGAGAGATGCGACAACGAGATATTTACAAATATAGCTAAAAAACCTCACACTAACCGTATAAAAGCCCTAAAAGTTCCAGGTGCAGATTTGGTTTTCTCAAAAAGAGAGATGAAGAGTTTTGAGGATTTTGTACGCCAGTTCGGCGCACACGGTCTTGGATATTTTCAGATGAAAGAGGATGGTCTTAAAGGTCCTCTTGCTAAATTCTTCAGCGATGAAGACATTGCACTTCTGGTTGAGAGACTAGATATGAAACTCGGCGATGTTGTTTTCTTCGGCGCAGGAGACAAAAAAACTGTTTGGGATTATATGGGACGTCTTAGAATCTTTATAGCAGAGCATGAAAAAATGAACCTTGTTGACAAAGACGCTTACGAATTCGTATGGGTAGTTGACTTCCCTATGTTTGAGATTGAAGATGGACGTGTAAAAGCACTTCACCATCCGTTTACGCAGCCAAAAGACACGGATAAGAATGATGTTGAAGAGATAGAGTCTATCGCTTACGATATCGTTTTAAACGGTACTGAACTAGGCGGCGGAAGTATCCGTATCCACAAACCTGAGGTTCAAGAAGAGGTTTTCAAACTTCTTGGAATCGAAGAAGAGGAAGCTAAAGAGAAGTTCGGTTTCTTGCTAGACGCTCTTAAATTCGGCGCTCCTCCGCACGGCGGATTTGCAATCGGATTTGACAGACTTATGATGCTTCTTACTAAAAAATCAAGTATCCGTGACGTTATAGCATTCCCTAAAACACAAAAAGCTTCTTGTATCCTTACAAAAGCGCCGAGCGAAGTGGATGCTACTCAACTAAGAGATCTGCATATTAAACTTAGATAATGATAAGAATTAAAATTCAATGCAGCGAGGCACTAAATGCCGAGTCGTAAAAAACTATTTCTTATCATCGGAGCGCCCGGCTCCGGTAAGACAACCGACGCAGAATTAATCGCTAAACAAAACAGCTCCATAACACACTACTCTACGGGCGATATGCTGCGTGCAGAAGTCGCAAGCGGCTCAAAGCTCGGCGATGAAATCAACAGCTACATCTCTAAAGGACTTATTGTTCCTATCAAAATAGCAATAGAAACAATAGTAAATGCCATTAAAAATGCTCCTACGGATGTTATCATTATCGATGGCTATCCAAGAAGTATGGAGCAGCTAAGCGCATTGGATGACTATCTAAAGGCAGACTCATCACTTGAGCTTTGCAGCGTGATAGAGGTTGAAGTAAGCGAAGATACAGCAAGAGATAGGGTTTTGGGACGTGCCAGAGGTGCCGATGATAAAACTGAAGTGTTTAACAACCGCATGAAAGTGTATAATGAGCCGTTAGAAGCTATCAAGAGATTTTATAGCGGCAAAAATCTTTTACATGTAATAAGCGGTGAAGGAACTATCGAAGAGATTGTCTCCGAGATGGAAGCTTTTATAAACTCTAAAATATAATTGAACCCATGGAGGTTCAATTATCCTAATTTTGAAACTATAGCCGTTTCAACATCAGCTATATTTGCAGTGCCATCAACTGTTATATAAACAAGAGACTCTATCTTTTTTGCCTGCTCTTTATAGTAGTTTATTAGCGGTTTAGTCTGCTCGTGATAAATTTTTAGTCTATCAAGAACGACCTCCTCTTTGTCATCGTCACGTTGAACCAGTTCCTCACCTGTTAAATCATCTTTACCGTCAACTTTTGGCGGATTGTAAACGATGTGATATGTTCTCCCACTTGCCAAATGCGCACGACGACCGCTCATTCTGCTTACTATCTCTTCATCAGGTACATCTATCTCTATAACCGCGTCGATATTTATGCCTGCATTTGTAACGGCATCCGCTTGAGCCAAAGTGCGTGGAAAACCATCTAGCAAGAAGCCATTTTTGCAATCATCCTCTTTGATTCTCTCTTTTACAAGACCTATTATTATATCATCGGTTACAAGCTTGCCTGTGTCCATCGCGGCTTTAGCTACTTTGCCGAGTTCTGTTCCGGCTTTTATCGCAGCGCGAAGCATATCTCCGGTAGAGATTTGCGGGATATTGTATCTTTTGGTTAAAAAGCCAGCCTGAGTGCCTTTTCCTGCACCGGGAGCTCCGAGTAGTATTATTCTCATAAAGTTGTCCTATCTGTTTTATTGTTGCGATTATATATAAATGTAGTTAAAACTAGCTATAAATAAACCTCCCCTGAAGCCTAAATTTCATAAAATACGTTTAATCAACCAGAGGAAGACAAATGCCATTTTCAAAATTAGGACTCTCACCGCAAATCCAGAGCGCGCTTAAAAAAAGCGGCTTTAGTTCACCTACTCCTATTCAAGAAAAAGTTATTCCGCTTCTGCTTAAGCATAACGACATTATGGCTATGGCGCAGACGGGGAGCGGCAAGAGTGCGAGTTTTGTACTTCCGATTTTAGAACTTTGGTCTAAGAGTGTTGGCGAGGGGAAGTCAAAGATAAAAGCTCTTGTCTTAACGCCCACGAGAGAGCTTACACTTCAAGTTGCAGATGCTTTTTCTACTTTTGGTGCGGATTTGAGTAGAAAACCAAAAGTAGTTAGTGTTATCGGCGGAGAGAGCATAGGTGAGCAGATTTACGCTATTCAGCAAGGGTGTGATATATTAGTGGCAACTTCAGGAAGACTTCTTGACGTACTTACAAAAAAACAGACAAATCTCTCACACTTAGAATTTTTTGTTCTTGATGAAGCGGATAAGATGCTCAATCTTGGCTTTTCAGATGAGCTAGATGCCATTCTTGAAGCAATCCCGCAAAAGCGACAAAATCTTCTCTTCTCTGCAACCTACCCTCAAAAGATTTTAGATATTGCCTCAAAAATCACGCAAAATCCCGTGCTAGTAACAATCCAGCAGGATATACCGACCGTAGAGAGCGTTATTCAGAGGGTAATAGAGGTAAATCACGAAAACAGAGGCCCGCTTCTAAGGCACCTATTTGATAATGAAAAATTAGAACAAGTGCTTGTGTTTATGGCAAATAAAAGAGCCGCGGACAACATAGCGGCTAAGTTTAAAAAATATGGCTACAAGGCGGAGTCATTTCACGGAGATTTGCTTCAGGATGAGCGCAACTTAACACTAAATGAGTTTAAAAATAAAAAAATACGCATACTTTTTGCAACCGACATAGCCGCAAGAGGATTGGATATAAGCGATGTGTCATGTGTTATAAATTTTGACCTTCCACGCTCTCCGACTGACTATATCCACCGTATCGGACGAACTGCTAGAGCCGGCAAATCAGGAGTTGTAATCTCTTTTATTTCACATGAAGACAAAGCTCATTTTAGCATTATAGAAAAACATTGCAAGGTAAATTTAGATAGAGAGCAGATAAAGGGATTTGAGCTTAAGGGAGAAGTCCCTCTAAAAGCAAAAGGTCCCGCGCCCACTAAAGGCAAGGGAAAGAGCAAAAAAGACAAAATAAGGGAGATGGCTTACTCGTCATCAAATCCGAAATCATCTTCGTCATCGCCCTTTTGAGCCTCTAAAATATCGTCGATAAGCTCTTTGCACTCATCCTCTTCAATATCGCCGCTTTTGATATCTTCTAGTACATCTTGGAGGTCTGCTTTAAATTCGCGAAGCTCCTCAATCTCATCTTTTGCATCCATACTCGCCTCTTTATCATCAGCAATCTCTTGAAAAATCTCATCCAATCTCTCATCTATATCCGGAATAACGGTTTTTGTTATCAGTTCTTTTAATTGTTGTGCGTAAGACATAAAAAACACCTTTTATAATTTAGTTATGCAATTATACTCTATATAAGAGTCTTATAACAATCCTCAAACTATAATTAATGAAAAAAAGAAGAGAAATAAATGAATTTTTACGCTTGCATAATCGGCAGTGAGATACTAAACGGACGCAGAGAAGATAAGCATTTTGAGTTTTTAAAAAATGAGCTACAAAAATATGGACATGTGCTTTTTGCCTCGTTTATCATAAAAGATGATGAAAATCTTATTAAACAAATATACAAACTCATAAAAAAAGACAAAGATGCTGTTATGTTCTCTTTTGGCGGTATAGGAGCAACACCCGATGATTTAACTAGAGCTATTGCAGCAGATGTTTTTACATCTAAGCCACTGGAGCGACATAAAAAATTTGAGCAGGATATTATTGAGAGGTTTGGTGAGGATGCCTATCCGCACAGGATTCACATGGCGGATCTGCCGCAAAATTCAAAGCTTTTGCAAAATCCTATAAATAATATGTCAGGCTTTTCGCTGGAAGATAGATACTTTTTTACTCCCGGATTTCCGCAGATGTCTCATCCTATGATAAGTGATGTAATAGAGAGGTTATTTAGCATTAGCGTGCAAAAGTACAGAATGACTCTGCTTGCCCAAACTAGCGAAAATACGCTTATAGATATAATGAAGCAGGTTCCATTAGATATTGAACTCTCATCTCTTCCGATACTAAAAGATAATAAAGCATCTGTTGAGATATCGCTGCTTGGAGCTGATAAATCGCATGTTGAGAGATATTTCAAGCTCTTTAGCGACTATCTTGATGAGATGAATATTAAATATAATTTAATTTAATTTCAATAATGCCGATTTCGCCTAATTAAGTAAAAATCAAAGGAATCGCACCATGATGATTTGGTTATTAGCGTTATTGTTGTTGAGCGCTACTGCATATGCAATTTATCGTTTCTATATTGTAAGCAGAAAAAATAAGCTTCAAAAGATTAATCGTCACTATACATTTAAAATTTAAGAGGCAGCAATGGCAATTGCAATGAATAACCACGCCTTTAAGGGACATAGGACTCTTCTGGGAACGAAATATGTGACATATGGCGAGCTAGAGCTTCCTCTTAGGTATGATCTGTTTGCAATATCAAAGGGTGGTTTTGACTGGGGACACACAAACAGTGGTGCGCAACAACTCGCGTTTTCAATGCTTTATCAAGTTACAAACGAAGAGTTTGCAAAAAATTACGCTCCGCTTTTTACAACAGATGTTGTTTCCAAATTTAATAACAGAGATTGGATTATTACGGCCTCTGATGTGCTTAAGTGGGCGGCAAAAAACAGCCACTACCTAGAAGAAAAAGTAAAAAAAATAGAGGCAGATGAGAAGCCAAAAGAAAAAGCAGAAATAAAAAAAGTTTCCAATAAAATATCTGTTTTGCAATCCAAAAGAGCCACAAAAGAGTCAAAACCAAAAACTAATGTTATAAAAGAGATATGTAGCGAGCTTAAAATCACACAAAAAGAGCTTGCAAATATTTTAGAGGTTCCTGAGGGTACTATCAGCAGCTGGGCGGTCAAAGATGAAATTCCGAGACTTGGAAAAAAAGCTATTGAATTTTATACGCAAAATCAAAAAAATCAAAAAATAATTGACAGCTATAAAAGTTTTGTCAAACTTCTTGATATAACATAAATAAAAACTAAGCTACCTTGCATAACTTCTGTTTTTAGGGCTATTTTCATCATATTCAAGCATAGCTAAAATACTTTTTTTATTTGTTTTTCTGGCAAAATCTATCAC
>AMQJ01003887.1_pt1 | contig 31451 bp, 46 predicted proteins | sample 524768 | NCBI WGS metagenome assembly AMQJ01 (sample SAMN00998488, study PRJNA167727) | sediment metagenome | isolation source: subsurface aquifer sediment | place: USA: Rifle, Colorado | collected Aug-2009
TGAATAACTAACCGTTAGTTTATTTGATGTTTTTTCGGTAACATGTGAATAACTTTTTTAAAATAATTTATATTTTTATAGATACTTTTATATTTATACACTTTTATTACAATTCCGTTTTCATCGTGATTTTATTATTTGTATGTTTTTATATTAATATACATATTATTATAATTATTTAAGTTTTATTTCTATATACTTCCAACAGTTAGATAAGAAACTAAGGAGCTACACGATGCTTAAGAATACAGCACTTACGAAGTTGATGAGCGGTGACAAGATTAGAGCCGCTACATGGGGAAAAAATAGATTTATATCTATGAATAAAGACGGTCAAATAACTGATAATAACGGCAAACTATATAACATCATGACGGCTAAAGAAAAAGATTGGGAGCTATATAAAGAACCTATAGCTAAAGTTTCAGCTGACAATACTCAACTAGTCGAAATGATTAAAGCATTGACTGAGCAAGTCAAAGACCTGCAGGACACGGTTAAAAATCAAGAAATAAATGTTAGCAGTGATATCCATAGCTCTGATATAGCAGATGAGGTTACTCAGTCTATTGATACGGTTGTTAAACAAGCTATTCAAGACAATATGCCGCAGGAGGAAAAAACACATGAAGAGACTGTTAAAATCTTCTACGGTGTGTCTAGCCTAAAAGATGTTAGAGACCTTTTTAAAGAAGAGCTGTTAAACAGCAGTAGTAAACGAGAGACAATGCTAACGGTTACTAAATTTATACCTTATTGTTGGATGGGCGGTCGTAAAATCAAAACCGTTGCAAGATACTATGCTGATATGAGAAATGTGATCAAAGATGTTGATGATGAATTTAGAGATTTAGCACTTGAACTCTTTAGTGTTCCTAGCGATGTTTATGAGCGTATCAAAAAGGTTGACACAGAGAAAGTTTTAGACAACTTAGAAGATAAAGAGGTTTTCGATGCAACTCAGATTCAAAACATAATCGGACAGTTAAAAACTCAAATTGTAAACAACGACATACCTATGGCGAAACAACAAACACTTGAGCAGGCAAGAGCTTACCTATACGCTTCTTATCTTGCTCTTGTAACAGGTCGTAGAAGTGTTGAGATCTTAAAAAGTCTTGAGATTATAAAAAAAGACAACGAATGGTTTTATAAAGGTATCTCTAAAAAAGGCATTGAGGGTTCTGAAATTAAAGCTTACTCATTAGATGATGATTTTGAATTTTTGGCAAGTCTTGTTAAACAGCTTAGAGCAGATATTGATACGACAACTCTTAAAAATACAGAAGTAAACAGTAAATACAATCATATCTTCAACCGTTCATTCAAAAAACTTACAGGTACAAACTACACTTTCCACGATGCAAGAGAGATCTATGCTGAACTTGTATATCTGAAATTTGGCAAAAAGAACGGAACTGATAGAGAAGAGATAAACTTTAAGTCGGATGTACTCGGTCATGAGATAAACAAAGACCGTCTTGTTACAACTGAACACTATATGACGATGAAAGGCGAATAGATGAAAATAGCAGTTGCAACTATTGACGGTGGAGCAGGTAAAACAGCGATTAGTTTTGCTCTTGCAAAAGAGCTTGATTATTATCTCATTTCAAATGATGATAGTGTTATCGAGTTGGTTTATCCAAGCATGGCAAAAATTACTAAAGATTTAAAAATTATAGACGAAACAGTCTATGACTTTGGAGGGTTCGTCGATGCAGGTGTAACCGATATTATAAAGCATTGCGATATTGTTATCGTTCCATGTATTAACGATTTAAACAGCAAAATGAAGGCAATAAAAACTATAACCGAACTCTCAAAATTTAATGAACGGTTTTTAGTTATTGCTACAAGACTCGAGAGTGAGCAAGATTTTAATGAGGTAAAAGCATCTATACAAGCAAAATTTCCGCAGATTGAAGTCTTGCCTCTTAGAAAAACTAAAATGCTAAAAAATGCTTTAGAATTTGGCGAGAGTCCGCTTGAGCTAGTTGCTCAAAGCAAAAAGATAGCTCATGACGGTAGAAACTTCATACCTGAATACAAAGCTATCTTAAAGTATGTTCTAAATAATGACGAGACATATGAAGATCTATTAAAAGAAAAATCAGCTATAGAGGAAAAATAATGGCAAAACAAAAACTTAGCCTTGACGAGGCTTTAAGTCAACAACAAATAAATACTTTTGAGGGAGCTGATGCAAAAGCAAAAGAACATCAAGAGTTAAAAGCGGGTGTGACACAACAGGATAAAAAGGCAGGTCGTCCGACTGCAGGACAGAGCAAAGCTACAAATAAAATAGCTTTTGTAGTTGATGATGAGCAACTGGCTTACTTAGAGAGCTTAACATCAAAGGAGTTTAGAACTCCAAATGCAGTGGCTAAAAAGTTGTTTTTGTCTAACTATGAGTTACATAAAAAGGTATAAGCAATGTTTGATAAATACGATAGTGACAATAAAGAGGAATTAAGAGAAAGACTACTTCGAATTTTGGAAAATCAAAATTTAGATGAGGATGAAGCAAAAGAATGTTTAAAAATAATGTTTGACACGATGAAAAACTATTATGGAGATGTTGTTAGTAATTTAATTGATGAATAAGGGAATCTAAAAAAGAGGAGGTAAACAGTCGCTCGTGAGAGCTAACCATTTACGGAGTCTAAAAATACTTTTGGTCGAGCAGTTTTTAGATAACCGTATTATATCCTAAAGGGCATAAGATGGCAAAATTAGTAAAAAAAGCAAATAGTTTATTTGATAAATTTGAACGAAAATTAGAAGAGTTGGCAGAGAGGTTTTTATAATGTTCATGGTAGTGGTTTTAAGTATTTTGGCGGTTTTGGTATTGGGTGTGGTGTTTGTAAAATGGTATAAACGAACAAAGAGAAAATGGGGAGAGAATGGGTAATGCGGAAACTTTCAAATAGAGAGGTTGAACAACTTATATATGGGAATGGGATCTATGAAGTCATCATCTATGCAGATAGATACGAAGATTATCATTATGACAATGGAGTATCTAAATGGTGGGTTACAAGCAAAGGAAACTATCCCGTAGATGAAGATGAAAAATTATTTAAAGGAGATTATCCATTCTGTGCAGAAACTCTTAAAAAAGAGCTCGAGAAGCATGGCTTAATAGTATTCATCTCAGAAGATAAAAAAAGATTGAGCGTGGAGGTTGATAGATGCAATTCGGAACAAAACTAAAGTTAAAAAAAGACTGGGAATATGGGCTTTTGACTTTTGAAAAAGGTGATATTTTGCAGGTTGCTCTTTATGAGCATAAGTACGGGTTAAAACTTCATCATCCACGAGTTGGCGAGATGATAGATTTTGTGTTTGGTTACAACGACAGAGAAGAGCGGATAGATGAGTGGTTTGAGGTAGTTGAAGAAGATAAGTGCGTTTGGAAAATCAACCACGAAAACGACATGTACATAGGCGAGACATGGGATACAAATTGTGGAAATGTCTTCCAGTTTATGGAGGGCGGTATTGAAGAAAATAACTTTAAACATTGCCCATATTGTGGCAAAACTATACAGGAGCAGAGCAGATGACACAACTAAATATAAAATTTGCAAAGGTCGATGAAAACGAACTTTTAAATATATGGGATATGTTTACAGATGAAATAGTAGAAGATAAACATACTAATCCAAATGATGAAGTTATGTTATTTTTAGAAAATACTATTGTCGAGATGGCGAGTGGAAATGAAATAAATCTACAAATAAATGAGACACTTGCCAATGTGCTTGAAATATTCGTCAATCATTTTGAAAAGGTTGGGGAAACTTATTATTTCAGATTCAAAAATATAATAGCAGAGGGGAGAATCTTATGAGTGATGTGCAGACAGCAACAATAATTTATAGGGCAAAGAAGATAGAAAGCGATGAATATATAGAGGGTTCTTATGTGAAAGACTGTGAAGATAATCATTTTATAACAAATGGAAGATATAAACATAGAGCATCTTCAGGATTATCATTGCTTCTGACAGAAATCGACTTATCAACACTTGCAATTCACTTTCCTGATATGTTAGCAAGCGACAGCGATAGAGTACTTCCAAATAGAAAAAAAGATTTGCGTATCTTTGCAAGTTTAAGTGAAGATGGAAAAGGTGGGGATGTGATTTTAACGAAAGATGGAAGAGCTATCTACAAAAGAATATATATGTTCTGTAAAGATGGGCTTGTTTGCAGCAAAGATATTGAAACAGTTCAAAAATTAAGTAAAAAATTTAACAGCGTAAAAGACTTAAAAATAATAGGAAAATCAGCATGAGTGATGTGCAGCTGCTCCTATTGGTTATTTTTGGTATTCCTTTTGCGATATTTGTCATTGTTGCAATCAAACAAATTGAAAAAGCTTTTTTAAAAAGCTTAGATAAACAGTAATGTTGGTTCTAAGCCTATTCAGCGGCATCGGGTTACTAGACCAAGCTTTTAGAGAAAAAGGCTTTGTGGTTGTTTCTGCAGGAGATCTCATAACAGGACAAGATATACGAGATTTTAAAGGTATTAAAGGAAAGTTTGACGGTATTATCGGCGGTAGTCCATGCCAAGACTTTAGCACTCTAAAAAGAGATAGAGGAAATTACTCTTTAGAGATGGTATATCAGTTTTTAAGAGTGGTCGGAGAGTGTGAGCCTGATTGGTATCTGCTCGAAAATGTTAAAGGCATTCCAAATGTTACAGACCTGATTGAAGATTGCATAGTAGATGGTAGCTACAAACATTTTGACATTGTAAACAGAGATATAGCCACACGAACTCTCAAAACCTACTCACACCAAAGATTAGATATAAATCAAGGTTGGTACTCCGACACAAGCCGACTGAGACACATACAGTTCGGCTCTAAGAACGATTTATATTTAGACATACCGAGAGGCAACATGGACGGAGTTGAAAACTCATGTGCATTAGCAAGTGACGACCGGAGTTTTAAAGAACTTTGTTATCTACAAGGCTTGAGCGATGATTACGACCTGCCCGATTTTAATGTAGCAGGAAAAAAACGAGCAGTAGGTAACGGTGTACCTTTGGTTATTGGCAGAGTTCTAGCAGATGCCGTTAAAAAAGCTGCCCAGTCACATTTAAACGAACTTAATGTGTCACAATCATTTGTCCTGGCCCAGTCACAAAAAGAGAGATGCCCTTGTGGTTGTAAAAGAGTTTTGACAGGTCGTAAAAAATATTATGACTCATCTTGTAGAAAAAGAGCTGAACGCTTGAGAAGAAATTCTCTCCGGAGAGTCACGGTTTTGTAAAGTGGTCCTGTCACATTTGTTCCGCAGCTGGAGTACACCATCTTTTTTAAAGGAGTCAACATGTTAAGTTTTGAAGAAGCAGTAGAGCTAGTGGAAAAAGAGGTAAACAAAATAAATCACACTATCAACAGTGGTGATGTAAGAGACTTTTTAGATAACTTTGACGGTTACTGCATAGAGATTATGAAAACAGGCAAAGTTGACAATCCTAAGCGAATCGTACATTTGATAAAAAACGAATATTAAGTAAAAGCGAACTAAATCGCTTTTACTTACTGGTCCGTCACATATTTTTCAGCTGCTGAAACACACTTTAATAATTCGTTATAAACAGCTCCCGAACAGATTTATTTTTGCCATGAACATTCTTACCGAGAGTGTATTCAAACTTATCACTCTCTACTATACGAAAATCGGCATATAAACCCCTCACAAACTCACAATCGTTGTAAGAGAGTAGAAACTTACCCTTAACACCTTTTAGAGTCTTATACAGCCTTTTATGGTCGTTTAAATCAAAAGTCTTTTTATTCTTATAATATGACTCAGTTCCGACATACGGAGGGTCGCAGTAAAAAAATGCTTCTTCTTGATCATAATTTTCTATGAGTTTTTGAAAATCCATATTTTCAATAGTTACCATTTTGAGCCTCTGAGACCATTTTGTAAAATCTCTATAAATATTTTTAGGTTTTCTGCTTTTGGCACTCATAGCAAAGTTATCGCCCTTGCTTCCAAAACTCATCTGGAGCTGATAGAAATAAAATGCTGCTTTCTCTACGAAGTCTCGTGGTTTCATATTGCTTAATTTTATTATCGCTAAACAGCTCTCGAGAGATAAGCAACTCATTTAGGTATTTTTGTAAAAGTAACGGATTGCTGCGGATGCATCTATGCAAATTGATAAGGTCGCTGTTAAAGTCATTTGCGACTTCTCTATATTTTGACCTTGCAGGTAACTCTTTAGCATATAGCACATTTAACGCACCTCCAAAGACCTCTACAAATAACTCATGTTCATTTGGTATAAGACCGACTATCTGCTTTGCAAGTTTTGATTTTCCACCGACCCAACCGTGTGGCGGTTTTAATGTTGTAGTATTAATATAGAACTCCTATTTTTCTATCTAAGTATAATTCAGTTATACATATTTTAATTATGTATTTGATAGTATTACAGTTCAGAGAGTGGGAGTTCGAAGTATCACTCTCTGTGCTATTTGTTAAGTATTTTCAGACCCTTTCAATCCAGCCTGCAAAAAACTTTTCTTGACTGTGATCATGCTCTACTATGCTGTAGTATTTCATGAACTGAAGACCGTTAAGCACTTTGAGCAGTTTACTTGTCTCTACTTTCTCAAGTGCTTTAAGTGTTGTATCGCCTAACCAACCGTCAACTTTCAAATCTGGATACAATGTTTCAATCCTATTTAACAAGTTTAAAGACCTTTGCAAAATCTTTCTACCCATCTCTATGCCCATATTGACACCGGTATCAAAAACTTCTATTGCTACACTTTCAGGCAACATTTCGAGATTTCCTCGTTCTGTATTCCAAAAATCCGTGAGGTAAATCTCTCGAGCCTCTTCTAAAGAAAGATTTTTGATATCCAAATCGGGATAACTTCGTTTTGATATGCCGAATTTGGTCTCACCGCCTTTGTCGTCCTTGTCAAAAACATACCCACCTTCAATACCGATAACTGTCTCAAACGCTTTATGAAATTTTTTCATTTTACCACCAACATTTTATTAAGGCTCTTGTACTTTTAAAGTACTCGCAACCTGCTTTTTTTGCTTTTGCACCTCTTCATCAACCGAACCTCTAACCTTGTCGTAAATAACAAGTATGTTGTCTATCTTCTCTAAATTCTCATTCTCAAGCTCCAATTCTATATATGCCGTTCTTGCACCTTTGTACACTACCTTACCTGTACCGTATGCAGTACTACAACCGCTAAACAATAACAACGCCAACGCCAGAAATACAATAAGTAAAATTTTCATTTTCACTTTTCTGCTTTTCTATGTTTATTCCAAGACACCCAACCGCCGACTCTTAAACCGCTTAAGACTACTTTTCTATGAACCAAACTAGCTCCTTGAGATTTCATCGCTTCATCAAGTATATTGTCGGTTTGAGTTCTTGTAAATAATCCCATTTTGTAAAGATAATCGTGCAAAATATAAGCAAAAATGACTATCCCATCTTTTGGTATAAAACTCTGAAATATTCGGGGAATACTTCCCAAGTCAGTATCAAAACCGATAGGCACTAAAATCAACTGAGGTTCTACAACCTCTGTATAGTAAGTCAACTCTGACATAGTTGTTCGAATATCTCCACTTTGAGAGACAGACAATACAACTTTTTTTTCTCTAAAACCTATTTTCAACTTTTCAACTCCTTTAATTTTCTATTTCAATTGAAGTGTTCCAACCATCACTACGGTTATAGCTATGATTGCAACTCTCTACACTAAACAAACCGTCATCCTCACCATCGTATGTGTTAAACAAATCCACTTTAGTACCTGCATAAACGGCACATCCTTTTAAAGAAAGAGATCCTTTAACCGTGCCTTTGTTGATGGAGTCTAGTTTTGCTTTTGCTTTTGCTTTCGCATCCTCCTCATCTTGATATGCACTTTTGATTTTTATAACAGGTGTACCATCGCCAACAGTAACTTTTATGGTTTTACCACCATCTAAGTCATGCCATGAAGCTTCGCATGAGTTGTAGTAAGTTTTTGTAGAGTGCTTCAAGGAAGAGCTGCTACATTTGGATATATCAATTTTGGTTACAGGTAAAGATTTATCATCTTTGTTTACAAAATACACAAAGTCATTTTTGATTGAAAAAAGTACATTGTAGTCTTTAGATATTCTCTCGAGAAAATTGATATCGCTCTCATTTGTTTGGTTGAGTGATTTTATTTGTGTGTCTGTAGTTTGAAACTTTACTTTATGACCCAATCTATCAGCGACAATTTTGACGATGCTTGAGAGTTTTGTATCGACATAATGATGGGATATCTTGTCTTTTTGTTTTTCGTTAAACTCAACACCTGTAGCCGTAATTGACAAAGCTTTATTATTTGTACGAGTTACAGTTTGTACATGAAACAAACCGCAGTTTAACTCTTCTACTACCGTATCGTTTTTTAAACTTTTGAGGACGAGTTCTACCTTTGCACTTGGTTTTGGTTTTGGAAAATTTGGCAAAACGCTAATGGTAACTTTGTCTGATTTTATACCGACTTCATCAGAAAATGAGAGGCTAAGTACATTTTCAATCGCCACCTCTTCGCCATCAATCATAAGTTCTATAGTATCAACTACCATAACGGCTCTCTTGTCTTAGCCAGTTGTGTCACACTTTTATTCCGCTGCTGAGTTTCAAAAGTCGGGAGTTCGATAGTAGTTCCGTTTTGCAAAATCAAAGGCTTGCCAAAAAGCTGTTTATTTGCGGCTACAACATTGTTCAGGTGTTTCAAATCGCCGTAACGATTCAGCACTATCAAGTCAATTCTATCTCCATCACTACACTTATACAAGCTCATCATAAACCTCTTTTAAAGAAAGATTGTAAGTTTGCACGGTGTAGTTCCCGTCATCTAAAAACTTCTCTTGAGTGATGTTTAAAGAAGATATCAAAACTTCAAAATCATGGTTAAGCGTAGTAAATCGTATAGGCTTTCGAGCAATCAGATAATCTTCCAAACTCTTAAGAGCATTAAGCGGTTGAACTACTAAAACACCCTCAAGAGAGAGTTCACGAGTGTAGCCGCCTGAATCACTAAAGCGTTTTTGCCCTTTAATTGGAGTAAAAACGCCATGCTCTGCAGTTAATGTTTGAGATATCTTTTTATATTCGTTTTTTGACATATAAAATTCAAAGTCTCCAAGCTTGCCCATGCTAAGACCGCTTATGAGACTACTTACAAGACCGCTTATAAGTTTATTTGAAATCATTGCCTAACCTGTTGTAAATCCCTCTTTTTTCAAGATTCGCTTCACGACTTAGATCCAAAAGATAAGCTTTCTCTTGAGGCGATATTTGGTTGTTTGGATAGTAGAGTGCCAGACCATTACGAACTAAAGAGAAGTTCAAAACTTCAATCCAAACAAGCTCTCTATCGTATTTATCAAAACCGTAACTGCGATATTTGACCACTTTGCCTAAATACTTATTTTGTACATAATCCTTAGCTTTGTTTCCAAGTTCCATAACTTTGTTGAATGAATGAACATATCTATCTTTATGTTGCGGATTATTGGGATGTATATCCTTTAGAGTTTGCAACTGCAAAGATGCTCTCTCATTTACTTTTGTTTCAAAAGTATCAATCGCTATCAAGCGAACTTTAAAAGGCTCTTTATCTCCTTTTTGCAACATCAAAGTATCGCCGTCAAGCACATATTTAACCTTCGCTTCGTCCCAATTGTCTAAAGCAAACAAACTAGCCACCAAGGCTAGAACCAATATTATTTTTTTCATTTTTTTCCTTCATATCTAAATGGATAAATTAGTTTCATATCTTCTTTTTTATCTACATTCTTATCTATATAAAATAGGTTGTCCAACACCAAATCACAATCCGCAACTGTAAAACAATTAGATGTCTCTTTTAAAAATCCATCTAAAAACCAAGTCGGAGGTCTTACTACTTCTTTACGATGAAAACGCCACAAATATCTTTTTTCGTCTTTTCCCCAACTAACAAATTCACAAGCTCCTCTCAAAGGAAATATGAAGTCATATTGATAGTGTTCATTAATATCTCTTGGGTGAATTTTTGTAACAATTGCAGGTAACTCAAATTCATTATTCCCACCGTCTTCAACACTGCAACCCAAAACAATAATCTGACCTACAACAAAATCAAATCCATCTCTCATCTTATCAGTTAACATCGGTTGGTCTAAACAAACATCTTGATACATATTTGTTTCAATAAAATCAATCACTTTGTTTAACTCTTCAATGCTTAATTTAATAGATTTTTTTGTAAAACATTTTTGTAATACAGTTACAACAAAACCTTTTAAAAGAGAATATTCTCCATCAAACAACTCTGCTTCATAATAAGCAAAAGTTTCAGGAAAAGGCTTAGAACTAGTTCTTATTTTAAAACTCGCATTAGCATTCTTATTGCTTTTTTTTAAACTCAATTTATGAACACTATGGTTCTCCGCGAAACTTCTTACAGCTTGTAAACTGTGCACACTTATTTTTTTCATTTTTTTCCTTTATATTAAGATACATCTGCAAATTGCAAATCTTGCTCATCATGAGCTAACTCTTTGTTGGCTCTTCTTAGTTTTTCTTTTAAGTCTTCATAGTCCACCTTTCCGTCACTCGCATAAACCGTAATCTGATTGGTTATCGTTTGAGCGATCTGTTTTTGATTAGTATTGTTTTGAAGTTGATTTTTAGTCTGGTTGAGTTGAGTATTTGTAACATCAGATACACTCTCAAGCGGAACGGTCGGTATCTCTAATTCTTTTAAAAAAGAAGTTTTAGGAAGCTCTTTTCTAAAGCTGATATTATTTACTATAGATTCTGTCTTCAGAATTTTTGGCTTATCTAGCATGTTTTCTTGTTTGATTGTTTTTACATCTGCTATGCTCTTTGTGGTTTCAACTCCAGACACTTTTTTATTGAAGTTAACATTATTTGCAACAGAAGGTTCTGCTTTTAGGATTTTTGGCTTATCTTCAAAACCAAATAACCCTGTGACACTTGAAGCTATGTTTTTTACTTTCTCAACTACGCCCATAACCGCTGAAAACCTACTATCTATCCAATCAAACAAAATTACAAAAGGAGACTTGATAGCATTTGTAACACCGTTCCAGATATCAACTGCCAAAGCCCCTATATTTACCCAGCCTTGAACTACCATTGCACCGACATCTACAATCCAAGTAAGAGCTTTAAGCACTAATTTGATGGGTGAGAGAGCTATACTAAAAACATTTGCCGCAATTGTTCCTATATTTGAAAAATCAATTCCTACGCCACTCAAAACGGTACTAATCGCTGAAAATACAGGAGACAAAGAACTAAACAGACCGCCTACACTTGAAAATAAACCGCCAAATAAACCTTTGAACTCTTCGACTACAGGTGACAATCCGCTAGAAAAAGAAGTAAAGAAACTATTTAGAGAGGTTTTAACATTCTCAAATTTGTTGTAAAGATAAGCACCTGCGGCGGCAATGGACATTACACCCAGAACCACCATAGACATCGGGGAAGTAAGAACCGCTAATGCTGTACCGACTCCGCTCGCAACAAGACCAAAACCTGCGAGTGCAATACTGCCCGCCATAAATGTTGTGCCAAGAATGACTATTGATTTTGAAGCTTGAGGGAATTTTTGTACAAAATTACTAAAAAACTCAGTTCCTGAGACAATAGCTTGAGATAGACCATCGTACATTAACAAATAAATTCCCTTTAAATGATCACCAATTATTATGCTTTGAGCTATTATTCTATTTGTAATCATCAACGCCTTTGCACCAGTTGTCGAGAGCTTCACATTATATTCATTATCAACTGCACTCATAAATTTATTATCTGCAACAAGCGCAAGAGATTTATCAAGACTTTTATAATTTTCGCTCATTCCAACAATTATACTTGCGCCTTTTGAGCCAAATTCTTTAATGATTTTTTCATCACTCATTTTTGAAGTTATATCTTTTATAATTCCCTTTAATTCGTGAGCACCACCTTTCAATTTATCAAAATAATGAAATTGGCTGTTAGTCTGCTTTAATCTGTCAGTTAAAATCTGAAATGAAGATGCGGCAAGTTCTGGTGTCACTTCTAGTGTGTTCATATAATTGGAGATAGCAGCGCCGTCTTGAGGTTTAAATCTCAATTCTTTAAAAAGAAGTGATAATCTGCCTGTTGTGTTGATCATATCTTTTGCACTGTTTGTACCACTGTTTTCAAGATGAGTGAATGCATTAGTCATAATATTGATTTTATCAATTGGAATGTCTAATCTTTCAGCCATCTTTGCAAATTGTTTTCCAGATTCCTCTGTACTTAAATCCATTGCAACAGATGCTTTTGATATATCATTCATGAATTGTGGTAAATCTTTCATAGCTACACCACTTCGTCCGCCACCTGCTTGAATTTGTGCCATTTGAGACGAAGTTAAAATAGAACCCTTGGTTGATTGTTCTAAAATGGCTTTTTTAAGTTTGAGTGTTTGGAATTCATCTGCATTTGTGGCTTTTGTGATATCTGCCATACTGCTTTCAAAATCAATCGAATGCTTTAAGGGAATTGCAAAACTGCCAATAATTCCGACAGCCCCAACCATTGCACTGTTGCCGATATCCCGAGCATTATTTTTTGTAGTTTTTCGAGTTTTGTTTTTTGGATTAGTGGGTTGGTTATTTGTATCTATTATCGGTGCTTTTTTATATGGAAATTCTTGTACAGGTTTATTTAGATTTTCATTTGTTTTTTTAGTCCAAAATGCAACTTGTTTCGCATCATGTTCTATCGCAGTCATATCTTTGCGAGCTTCTTTTAAACTGTTTCGACTTGTTTGAATATCCAACCTGATAGGATTAGCACTTATTTTAGCAGTCTGACTTCTAATATGTCCCAAGTGATTATCAAGTTGTTTTAGATTTCTATCTAGAAGAGAAAATTTTGTGCTTTTGAGTAGATCTATTTTTTCAACACTTTTTGCATAAGTATGTAGTTTGTTTACAGAAATTTGTAAAAAATCGCTTCCCTTTATCGCAGTTGAAAGCACCATGTTGATTGACAAGCTCTGTGCCGATGCCGATGCCATAATATTCCTTTTTATTTATCTGTATTTATATTTACATATTAGGAGTTAATTAATCAATGTGGTTTCATTACAAGCTTATATTAATTTATATATTAATATAATACTATACATATTAATATATAAATGACTATTACAATGAATGATTGAAAGTAATATCTTTATAGTTATAATTTTGATTAAAAAGGCTTGGTATGAAAGAAGAACAGAACAAAATCATCAAAGATATTTGCAAAGAGTTTGAATGTACTCAAATAGAGTTAGCTGAGAAGATTGGAGTAAGTACAGGAACTGTAAATCAATGGAGCAATGGCACTAGAGGCATACCAAAATATTTTTATAAATCTGTAGACTTTATAAGAGAAATCAGAAAGTTTAATCAAGAACTAAAAGAAAAACACTCTTAAAAACTACTCATTGATTAGTTTTTAAGTTTTGCAATAATATACTTTTACCTATAAAACATCAAAAAGGTAAAATTATGAAAAACTCACTAATCCAAGTTATTGACAAAACTGCTGTTATATCTGCTTACTCACTTGCTAAGTTGCTAGAGTTAGATATAAATGAATTTAAGATGTCACTATCTGACAATGAAGATACACTCAAACACTACGGAAATATCATCATAGATAAGACAAATGACACTTACGGTATGTATCTCAATGAGAGACAAACTTACAGACTTCTAACTGACTACAACGATATACCAAAGTTAAACTACATCAAAAGAACCCTGCTAAATGACTTTTTTCATGTTCAAAAAAAGCTACTAAAAAAGAAACAAAGTAAAGAGTTAAAAAAACATATCAAGAGTTTAACAAACTTGATATGAGGTTCTGTTATGTCTCAAAAAAAAGTATCTAAAATTTGTGAACATTGCAACAATGAATATATGGGGTTCAATAAATCTAAATTTTGTTCAACCACTTGTAGAGGTATTTCACAGAGGATAGAAATAAACTTCACATGTCATGGATGTAAAAACACTTTTTTGATTAGTAGAGCTGAAGCATTGAGTAAGATCTATTGTAGTAGGGAATGTTATTTGAAACACTATGTTCAAAAGAAAGGAATTGAAAGTCCAAATTATAAAAAAGTTATAGTATATTGTAGTAACTGTAACAAAAAGATAGAGAAACATCCTAGCTCAATCAGTAGAACGGAAAAACATTACTGCTCTAAAGAATGTTTATATTTCTCAAAAATTGAAAAATATAAAACAGGGAAAGATATTACATGCTCTTCTTGTGATAAACTTTTTTATAGGAATAATTTTCGAATCAACAAAAATGAATTTAATTATTGTTCTAGAGAATGTACTAATAAAGGTTTTTCAGAAAGATTTAGTGGCAAGAATAGCATTTTTTATAACCCAGAAAAAACTGAAGAAGAGAGAGTTAAACAAAGAAAAACAGAGCAAAATATAAAGTGGAGAACATCTGTTTTTAAAAGAGACAATTACACTTGTCAAATCTGCTTCTGTTCGTCGGGTGGAAATTTAAATGCTCACCATTTTAAAAATTATACCTCCCATAAGGAGGAAAGGTTCAATTTATCCAATGGTGTTACATTGTGTAAAAAATGTCATAAATCGTTCCATGATAAATATGGATATACTGAAAATAATAAATCTCAATTTGAAGAGTTTAAAAGTTCCTATACGATAAAATCGTAAAAAAGGAATTTCCAATGATTAAAAAATCAATTATCTTTATAACTCTATTATTTGCGACAACTAATATAAATGCAGTAGAGAAACAATGGTATCAGCATGGAGAACTTTATAAACATACAATGACGGAATGGAAAAAATCAAGTTTACTTGAAAAACTTAGTTTTTCAGCAAACTATATCAGTACATACTGCCCAAATATTATAAACACTATGAAACAAGCAGGTAACTTCCAACTTGAAATGCTAAAGTTATATTCTACTAATCTATCTATATGTATTGATGAAAGCTATGTTGAAGATTTAAAAACATGGAAAATTTTAGATAGTGCGTCAGTTTGTAAAACCATGATGAATTATAATTAATCCATCCGGAGAGTCACACCAAATCTAAATCGATGTGTCACATTTTTGTTCAGCTGCTGAAACACATTTGGGATTTTAAAAATATATTTAGAGTCGAGACGGAGATTTTCTCGACTCTTGGACACCTTGCTTTTTTTAAACTTTTGCAGGAACTGTTGCAGGAACCGTATTGTTTTCTACAGGAGCGTTCATAGCTTCAAGAAGTTTGTCTGACTCAACAAATTCTACATGAAAACCTGCTGGAGCAGTTCCCATAGTTCCGTTTGGAAGCTTGTACTTTCTCTCTGTATGTGGGCGAACCTCTAAAGTACCCAAACCGTTGAATTTAATGCTTGAACCTGCAACAAGTGCATTAAAAGCTAATTCAGATTGTTTGTCCATAATCTTATCTACTAGAGTTTTTGTAACCTCTACACCTTCTGCCGTAAGAGCCGCATGTACTGCTTCTCTTTGCTCTTTTTCGTTAAACGATTTGACTTTTTCCATGATAGATCCTTTTTTGATTTTTTTTACGGTTACCCAACCTACCTAAACAGGGCAGGACTGTTTTAACGATTTAAGCTCATCCACTCAAGCTTTTGTTTATGCTTTTTAATAGCTACATTGTAGTAATCAAACCACTCTCGTATCGATAATTGTTTTTGCTCTTTTACTGTTAAAAGAAAAAACTCGCTTACCAAAGAGTAGGCTTCAAGCTTAGTAGCCTTAGAGCCGCCAAGCCGAACTAAAAACCCTGCAACACTTCCATGATTTTGGAACTGTCTTTATTCGCCAAAGAAAGAGCTTCTTTGTACTCAATCCCTGCACTTACGGATATCTGAACATATCCGCCTATTTTTTTATTTTTTTCGACCTCATTTGTGATGATCTCATCATCAAAACCGTTTAACTCGTTAAGAGTCAGTTCGGTAACTTTTTTTGTCTCTTTACCGATTTGTATCTCTACAACTTCTCCAAAAGGATAAAGTCTCGAGAGAGTAACTTTTTTCTGACCGTATTCAATTTCCGTTTTTGCCATCTAGTGCCTCCTATAAATTTGAGTTAAAATCAGGTGCCGTGTCGATGCCGCCTAAAATACATTTGTAAGGATTTCTGCTGTAAATGATGGTTGGAAGTCCATCAACAATCTCAGAGTACATGTCAACACGAATTTCAAACTCTCTTTTTACAGAATCGCCCTCTTTGATCTCTCCACTCATCTTTTGAAGCTGACCTTGAGCAGTAATGAGAAGAGGTTTATCCTCTCCACTTTCTCTAATGTTGCCTTTTAAGACGAAAGGTAATCCTGCACTCATGTGAGTGATATACTCAGCACCTAAGTTTTTGACTGCAACAGTCATTTTAGGTTGTTTTACGAGACCTGTACTCTCTTCGTTTACCGTTTCAAATTCAAACGCTGGAGCTTTTGTTCCATCGTCCGTATATCCGAATGTGTTTTTACCTGCTATCATAATTGATAGACCCGTGAGGTTTTGGCTTGGTTGCCCTAATCCGCTTTTAGTCATTTTTAAAACCCTTCTACCGTGTAGTATTCATTTGTTGCATAAGGTTGGATCACAATCGCTCTTACGCCGACATTGTTACCTGCGTCATAGTCCATATACAAAATACCTGCGGCGATTTCTGCACCGTTGTTTTTGCTGGACCACCAAACTTTTGCACCGATTGCTGCACCGGAGTTGATCGCTTTTAGAAGAAAAGCTTCCGCATCCGCTTTTGCAAGTGTAAGAACATCAGTTGTCGGGCGGTGCTTATGTTTTTTTAAAGATTTTTGCAGATTTTCATTTATGAGGTCGAAAAAACGAATCGTCTCAAGCTTGTTAAATCTTGCATCATCGCTAGGCGTTTCAAAGTTATAAAGACGATTTCCATCATCGTTTATGATTAAAGCTCCGCCTGCATTAACGATTTGATTTACATCGCATGTATCTTCGCCCTCTTCGTATGTGAGAGGAATTACACAACCCTCTACATCATAGATGAGTTTATTTGCATGGTCGAAAGCAGAACCGAACTCACCGAGCATCGCATCCCAATAAGCTATGTGACCTGCCACGACTGCTGAGTTAGGTTTAGTAACCGTTTTATCTTCAAAAACAGACCATACGACACGATAAAATGGGAATGCCAAATATCTCATTGAACCGAGCTCTTGAAGCTCAACTATGGCATCTGTTACATTGTTTAGGTTCATATCTACGATTGCTATCGTTTTAGTACCTGTTACAAAACTATCGAGTGCGTTTCTAACCGTATCATCATGCGAAAAATATGAAGCTATTGCGATTCTTACTTTTGCACCAAAAAGCGTTCTTGCTTTTTGCAAGTTTCCTACAGCTACGACAACTGCACTTTTTAACTCCGCATCGTCATAAAAGGTCTGAGGAGTTTTACCCTCGTGAGCATCGCCAATCTCTACTAAAGAGATAACAACGGGAGATTTTACATTTTGCATTTTGATATCCCATAGATCTTCTCTTATAGTTCCTTCTTGCTCTGCAAAAAACTCTAAAGCCTCATCAGCATTTCCAAATCTTAAAAGTTTAGATTGGCTCTCGTCCCCCAGTTTTGCCAAGATAGCTTCATCCATCTTTGCCAAAACTGCCGTGCCGACAAGACCTATCACGGTTGTACTCGTGATGATTGTTGCCGTTGCACTTTTATTTTTTGTTGGTAATACTTTTATTCCGTTTGGCATAAGTACTCCTTAGTCAAATTTTGGAAACTCAGGATATACCGCTTCCCTATTCTCAGCTATAGCTTTTTTACCCTCTCCAATACAAAGGTAAGCCCATTCATTTTTAACCGCAACTTCTACAAGTTTTTCATACATCGGTTTAACAGCTCCGTCAACACCTGTTAGAATTTTGTTAAGTTTTTTACCTGTTAAAAAAGAACTTGCCATCGTTACGATTTGAGCTTCAACATCAGTTATACCACCAGCTTTTAACTTTGTTGTAAAGTTTTGAACCCACCCGTTATCTTGAGCTTGTTTCTTTTCTGGATACATCGAATAGATATGCTCTTCAATTGGCAGATAAGCGAGTTCCTGTTTAGCTATTTCCAATCTAGCTTTAAACTCGTCAGATACGAAGTCGGTATCTGTAGGTAAAAGTTCATCACTACCCAAAAGCAACGAAGCTGTTATATGGATTGGTAAAGTTGGAGTGTTGCCACTCTTACATTCATTTATTGCAATTTCTAAAATTGCACGATCACTCTCAACTGTGCATACCGCTAAATAAGCTGTTAATAATGTTATATATCTTCTATTCATTTTATGTCCCTACTTCTTCATCTTTAATGGATTTTTAATAACTTTAACTGTTTGAAAATTATTCTCTTGATGCTGAGAAACAATTAAGAATTCATTATTTGCACCACCAACTTTTACAGAAAGTTGAGAGTTATTTCCTGTCAACAAACCACTATCAATTCCATCAATAATAGTCATTTCGTAAGTATCAGGATTGATGTGCATCGTAAATATCGCTCGTATTTGATAGTTAAAAACTAGCCAAGTATCTTTAGCAACATTTGTGATATTTGCATTTGACCAATAAGGATAAAAATGATTAAGATCAAAGTTTATATCGTTCACTATGGTTCTGTTGTTGTAAGCGGCATATACACAAGCAATATAACCTGCTGAACCTCTTGTAATATTTAGTACTTTGCCATTAGATAGAACAAAGGCTACCATCTCACTGTCCCAACCTGAGATCTCATATTCAGCGCTAGATCCATCACTGTTAAATGCTCTCTCTTTGTAAGCATTGGCACTAGTTCTATAATGAACGATACCTGTTATACCTGCATTTGACACACCTTCTTGACCTATGAAGTGGGATGCATAACCTGTTGAAGTGTCTGAACTTGGGTTATGAACTTTTAAACTAGGAGTGTTTCCGCTATAGTTAATATGGATACTTCTTTGTTTTGAATCAGATTGATTGTAAGAGCTTCCATCCGCATAAAATCCGTTACCGTCTCCATCTAACATTCCGCCATACTGCCCGTTGTTTTGATGATAGTTTGCATCTGTTGAATAACCAACATCTACAACATTGTTATTTTCATTAACACGACCATAGAAATAACCAAATTGATGTGAACTTTGACCCGGATATATGTTATGTCCATAAGCAAACAGTTTACCCGTGTTGTCAGCACTAAAAAACTGTGTTGTTGATATACCTGCACCTGAAGTGTTAAAGAACATTTGAGCAGGTTCTGAAACCGATAATTTACCGTTTCCGTCAATAGTAAAAGGTGTGAGAGTAGCTTCCGTGCGACCACTACCAAATAAAAGTTTAGCAATCGCGAAACGATTTTTAGCAACCTTGATTAGTGAACTGTAAGTTGAGTTACCTTGTACACAACTCGAATCACGATTGAGTTTAATATTTTTAGAACTCAATATTGTAAAATTAGTCATATTATTTTGAGATGTTGTAATAACTTCATCTTTAATACTTTTTACTATTGCATCCGCTTCAGTTTTAAAATCTGCGATAACCTGCTCTATGTCTAAGTTTTGTAACTTTTGTTCCATCTCAGCAGTTATCTCTTGACTTTTAACCGTTAATGCTTCGATATTTTTATTTGACACAGATCTGAGAATATTGATCGTTTCATCAACATCCAATATAGCTATCTCTTTTTTAAGTAGTGCGATGCTGTCATCAGTTTCATGTGCCAACCTAACCGAATAATCCTCGGCTTTTTTTTCTAGTAAAAGAACAGCACCGTCATATCTTTTTAAAAGTTCCGTTGCTTGCTCTATTAAATTTTCTAACGTCTTAGACATCTAAAATTCCTCTTCTTATTAATTTATTTTCAAGTTGAAATACTTTTGTAGTTAATGCTTCGATAGCACTGATATACAAACCGTTCATCTCCCCAAGTGTTAGGTATTCATCTTTTTTAAATACCACCTCTCCAGCCTTACCGCCAACCGTAAGTTTTACGGTCTGCTCTCCACCTACACCTTTTACAAACTGAATAGCAGGCGTTTCTATGTCAGCGATAACCTTATCTTCATCGCTTAAAAGTTTTACCCATTTGTTCCATACTGTAAAATGCTCTTCTTTTGGTATCAATGCAGAAACCGTAAGTACTCCGTCGCTATCAAAATAAATCGAATGCACCGTGTCGGTAAAGTAGATCTCGCCGTTTTCATCGGCAAGTGCGAATTTAGTTATTTTTTCAAACAACTCTTTTTTTAGTAGTTCAACGCCCTCACTATTTGGCACTGCCATTAAAACACCCATGCAACTCCTCCTCTTATATTTAAATTTACATTTGCCTCATTTTTAAAGATGAGTTCATTGTCAAGATTTACATCCATCACACCTCCGAATTTTGTATTTATATTTATCTCACTTTGTAAATTTTGATACGCATCATTTTCTAGTTCTACGGCTACAGATGCACCGTGTGAAATTTCAAAAGCACATATTGAAATGTGTGTTTTTAACTCATTTGTTAAAGCAATGTTTGAGACTGATGCCGTTTGTAAAAATAAATCTATATCACTTTGTAGATTTTGATATGCATCATTTTCTAGTTCTACGGCTACAGATGCACCGTGTGAAATTTCAAAAGCACATATTGACATGTGTGTTTTTAATTCATTTGTTAAAGCAATATTTGAGATTGATGCTGAGAGCAGAAACAAATCTACGGAAGCTTCGTCCTTGAATTCAAAATCATTTTTTAAATTGATATCTTGCACCAAAGCCGATGTGTAACCAACATGTCCTGCTGATTGGATTTTGAGAGTAAAAGCATCTAATTTGCTTCTAACATTTTTTGCATTGTTTATCAATCTTGTAGAGAGAGAAAAGAGTCTATCATCGTAAATCAGTGATGTGTCGTTTTTCAGATTTACATCTACATTAAACATACCTCTTTTTAGATTTTCTTTATCTTCAAACCACTCTACAAGTTTTGCATCATCAAAACATACATTTATGGCATCCTCAACTGCACCTACGGTTCCAACTGACTTTTTGGTAAATGTGCTTAGATATAATCTTGCTTCACTCTCAAGCATATTTTCAATATTTGCACCTTTTAAAAGTGCTATATGTTCTAAAAGTGAACTGTTGCAACTTAGAGGATCTACATACAATTCTTTAAAAGAGAGAGTTGTTTTAGAGTCAAATAATGATGCGAACTGCTGGTCTGCCAATGTTGAGTTGTTTGGCAACAGATTCATAGTTTAGCCTGCTTGTATGTAAAATCAAAAAAAGCTATCTTTATGACCTGTTTATTTGAAACTTCTATGTCGTTAAAATCGCTATCTACTTTATAAACACCGTCTATGTGGCACTTTCGTATAAAATCACTTTTGACAAAATTTTGACCTATAAAAAAAGAGTCTTTGAAGTTCGCTTTTATTTTATTGTCTGTCTCAACCTGTTTCAACAAATCAAACAGTTCTATGGTCGCACTCAAATCAACATACACTATCTCTGCAGGTGCTACAGTTAAATTGTCGCCAAGAGGTCTGGTATATTTTGCATTACAAGCTTGATACACTTTGTCTATCATCACATCATCGACGATATCAAAAGAGGCGAGATAGATATTTACATCCAGCGGCTCATTATCATCGGGAATGGAGATATCGCTTATCCTACTGTCTGCACTATATGCAAAATATTTATAAGCTTCGACACTGCCTGCAGTTGAATGTTTATCGTTAGAGGCGATGATCCTAAGTCTATATCTATCATCACTTTCGGCATCCGCACCGTTTTTAAAAATATCAAGTTGTTTGATATCTACTGCAAAAGTCAGCTCTGTAACTAAATGTTCGGTTTTGATATCGCTTTGTGTAACATACTCTTCTAGTTCCGCTCTTACGATAACACTCAAACTACCTGCTTTTATGAGAATGCTATTAACGGTGTGAGTTTTGTATTTATCGTCTTTACTATTTAATATCAATCCTGCAGGTATCGTTAAATCTTCATGTGACGGAGCTAAGAGTTTAAATTCAAAGTTCGTGTATGGGTACTCGCCTTTATCTCTAAAGATACTGACCGAACTACCAAGATGATCCAAAGCAACACCTGTAGCAGTCGTTACTAAAAGCTGTTTAACCGTCTCTTTTTTGTCGGCTTGATTGTGGATCTGTCTTAGTGTCAAAACTCTTAGTTTTTTCATATATGGGTCTGACTCAAGAGGAAGCCACTCACTACCGAGTATCTCTTTGGCTAGTGTAACATTCTCGTGCAAAAGCTCATTAAAAGTTTTTATCCCAAAAGCTGTAGGTTCTTGTAGAAGAGAGAGTTTTTTTTCTAAATCGTTATACATTTACGACACCTTCTAGCGTGTAGTATCCAAAATTTACTATAAAAGATATACTGCCCTCAGCTACATTGCTATCATCAATAATGGCACTTTTAAACTCTAATCTCGGATCATGTTTACAAGCATCTTTTAAACATCTTTTAAAGTCTATGATCCAAGAGTTGTTAAACGGTTTGTGCTTTAGCTTTGGCAAGATAGTTCCATACTCCGGATTTCCTATCACGCTTCCTTTTAAAGTTGTAAGAGCATCTACAAAACTATCCTCTGCAGTAACTGCATATCCGTCGAGTTTAGATGATAAAGTGCTATGCGTAATTTCTATCATTTTATAGCCCATTTGGTGCAGAAGTGTTCGCACCGCCACCATAATGATTACCTGCGTTTTGAGGATGATTATGAGTTTTGGAGATATCTATACCGTCGTGAGAGATTTTGCCGCCTATAAATTTTGTATGAGCGGCTTTGATGGTTAAAATGTTTGCCTCAAGTGTTAGATCACACGGAGTTTTTAAATCAATTTTTTTAGTTTTTGTGTTGTGTGTAAAAACTGTTTCATCTTCAAAAATAAAAACAAGAGTATTTTCGTCTGCTTTGTCGGGAAGTGGAATATCTTTATAAGTTAGGTTTCTATCTACAAATCCATCTTCATTGTTTCCAAAAGGATTGAAAACTATAACTTGATCATTTATTCTTACTGGAGTATGTATCGTTAAAAATGAGGATGCTTGAGTCTTAACAGGAAGCCAATTTGTAACTCTCTCATCAACACTAACTTTTACTTCAAGCTTTTTACCTGCTTTGTCGGTTGTGTATCTAAATTCAGTTATCTTGCCGTACTGTATCAACTGTTACTTCTTGAGCAAGTCTAATAAACGCTCTTGACCCAAGTGCATTTTATCTATTTTGTTGGCTACGCCTATATAGCACTCTTTGGTATTTGCTCTCTCAATCTCTAAAGTCTCATTTAAAATTCCAACTATCTCTTTATGCTGTTTTTGACTTTCTTGATACATCAAAACGAATTTCTCTTGATTGTCTGTAGTTTTTTGAAGAGCATCAGAAAGTTGCTCATCACTTTTTTTATCTTTGAGGATTTGGAACAACAAAACGCTTGAGATTAGCATCAGCAACACAATGGTTACTCCAAGTACACCGTACTGAAAATAGACATCAACCGTTTTTTCAAAAATTCTTTCTGACATTATGAACCTAAATTTTGATTTTGAAGATAAATTTTATTAAATGTTGGGTGGATTATTCAATGTGGTTTTTTTGTTATAATCTGATAAATATATGGTACAAGGGAATGTTATGGCTAAGTTAAAAAAATGGTTGATGTATTTAGTTGTAGGCTTTTTTGCTCTTGGAATATTGGGAAGCTTACTGCCTCAAGAGCAACAAACACCTGTTAAAAAAGAGTTGATAGAGCCAACGAGTCATAAAAAAGAAAAAATTGACATAGAGAAAATGACTCTTAAAAATTATAAAGTGCAAGATGAAAAAACACAAATTTTGCTAAGTGAGGTTTTTATAAAATCAAACAAATGGGATGAAAAACTAAAAGACAGTTATAAAAACTGTATGGATGAATTTACAAGAACAAAAAATGAAGACCTATATTTTAGTGAAGTTATACAATGGTGTAATAAAAAATTAGAGTTGCCAAGAGAAGAACCACTTGTAACAATCAATAAACTCAATAATGTATCAGATGTTATGGAGCAATGGGGAGGTAATTACGATATCAAAACTATATCCGATAATAGTGTAGTTTTATATATTAAATATCATTCCAGTGATGAGTCTGAGTGGATAAAAGCAGATATACACAGAACTTTTATTGACACAGTTTATCAAACATTTCTATATACTGATTTTAAAACCGTGACAATAGAAATAATACCTACAAATATAGATAATCCATCTCAAACGAAAGTTTCTTACAAAGGGTCTGTTAAAAAAGAAGATGCTATAAAAGTTATGAAAAATACTTTAGCGGTAAACGATATTAAAGAGTTATATAAATTACACGGTTCATCAAATAGAAAATTTGACCAAGCAAGATACAATGATCAAGGTGGAATTACGCTTAATGTTTTTTTTCAAAAGTTGTCAGAAGTTGCTTATTAAGTCACGCAAAACTAATATCGATGTGTCACAATCTTGCCAGAGCAAGTCACAAAAAAAGTATCATCCGGAGAGTCACGGTTTTGTTCTGCAGCTGAAACACGCTTCTTTTTAAGCTAGTCCAAGAGCAGGCATAAGGTCGTTGTTTTCTTCTATACGAAGCATACGAACATCTTTTACGCAAGCGGTAAACCAAGGATATTTTTTTGCTAGTTGTTGAATCGTAAGAACGCAAGTTACTGCAGTTATTTTATCATTTCCAAAATATACGCTTCCTTGTTGCCAAGCAAAATTATTGGCTTCCATAAACTTGCGAATATCTCCATAAGCATTAGTGCTTGAATCATTGTGGTATTGGTCGCCTAAGCAATTTGTGTCTATATCGAATGTTACTGCATACATATTTTTTCCTTTGTGAAAGTATAACACTTTTATACTAACTCTTTAAAATTCTACCTACTACAATTCCAAGTATATCAAGACACTCCTGACTCTCAAAACTTTTGATGATCTCATCGCTATAGCCTTTATTACATGATGATATAACTATATCACCATTGCTTCTAAAAGACAGATTTTTAACCATTATGCCGTTAATGGTTCGAATAATATATTTACCATCACTAAGATGATACTGTCCGTCCTCGATAGGATGAAACAAAACCATATCATCATCATCAACATACGGTTTCATGCTGTCACCTTTAACGGTTAGAGCTATGATCGTTTGATTTGCGTATTTTGGTTTTATGGATAAATTGTCTATATAAACATAATCATTTACGGCGAATCTATCAATCATACCTGTACTACCTGCACCGACATAACCATCTAAGAGAGGAATTTTCAAGGTATGCTCTACAATCATTTTCAATGATGGAGCTTCTTTGCTTATTATTTTATTTATTGTTTCTTTGCTATCGTCAAACAAAAACTGCTCAGGTATATTCAATATATCGGCTATTGCGGTTATAACTTCTAATTTTGGACTTACATCTCGTTCCCAAGATTGAACATTACTTTTTTTATAGTCTCTATTGATAAGAATATTATTTATTTTAGCCGCTAATTGTTCTTGTGTAAGCCCTTTTAAGCCTCTATATTTTTTTAAATTATCGTTAAACACAATATAACTCCTTGAATGTATAATTATATTATACATAGGAATAATTTAATTATTCGCAATGAGCATTATTTAGCTTTAATGATTTTTAAGTATAAATTAATTATACTCGCAAGCATGAATGAAAATTATATAAAAATAATTAAAAGCATTTCCCCACTTGAATTAGCCGAAGTTGCTCAAGTAACTCGGGATATGGCTCAAAAATATAAAAGCGGTTATTCAGTGCCTACGCTTAAAAAAGCGATTTTAATTGAAGACGCTTTAGGCATTCCTGCTAGAACTTGGGTACAAGTTCAAGAACTAAAGGAAAATAACAAATAATGTACACAACCTCAGATATAGCCTTTTTTTTAGGAACTGAACGAAGTAATGTCAACTATTACATTCGTAAGGGGTATTTAAAAGCGACTATGTTTGAAGGCAACTATGAGATAACAGAACAAGACTATCACTCTTTTAGAGATGAATACTACGATACGGATAAAAGAAATTCCGCACGAGGAATCAATAAAAAATTATCTCAAGAGCAGGTTGCTCTTTTAGCTTTTGTTATATCAGATCTGCAAAATAGCGACATATCGCTAGAAAGTTTTAAACAAAAGTACAAAAAAGATACAGAACTTATTCCACAGTTCAATGAGTATCTTATCTACAAAAGAGATATGTGCATTAGGTATGATAACCATAAAAAAGGTTACAGATATCAAAAGTTGGCAAATGAATACGGACTGTCTCTTAGAAGTATTCAAGAGATAATTAACCAAAATAAAAAGAGTGAATTTCAAGAAAAGGAGTATTTTTTTAATTTTAAATAGCTTTGCGAATGTATTACTTTTAAACATATATTAAGCCCTTATGTAATAGCATACTGAATATTTATTTATGGAGTTTCTTAAAATGGACGAGAATTTAGATTACACAACACCAAGAGATATGAGTTTATTTCCGCTTGAGTATAAAAAACAGAAAATTACACATACTTTAAGTGCTGATGTACTACATGATTTTGATGTATTTTGTAAAAAAAATAGATTGAATAAATCTTTAACAATTCAAGTTTTAATAGAGAATTTTCTTAAGAATAATATGGTGAGATAATAAAGTAAGAAAGGGTAAATTTTAGTTTACCCTTAATGGCTACAAGCCGTTCGTGGTTGTTCGTATTGTAGCTATTTAAAACTAAAAAAACAATAAAATTAAATGAGCAATAATATGAACAAAGAACCTACTGTCGACCAGTTAAAACAATCTCTTGATATCGTAACAGTAGCCGAAATGTACGGCGAACTTATTAAGAACGGTGCGAATTATAAATATAAAAATGACTCAAGCATCGTCATAAATCCTGCAAAACAAATTTTTAGTAACTTCAACGGAGACATTACAGGCGGTTCAGTTCTTGACCTTGTTATGTATTTTGAAAAACTTGATACAAAAGCAGGTATAGATAGACTAAAAGAGTTAAGCTCACTTGATACTTACACGGTTGACCCTGCTCTACAGATAAAAAGAAAAGAGGAAGCTGAGTCAAAAAAGGTTATTGACTTTCAAAAGCTCGGTTATATAGGATCTTTAGAGCTTAAAGCAGTGGGTTCTAAGAAACCTGTTGAACATCTTGATAAAAATAATAATCTCATAGAATTATTGGTGTTAAAAGAGTTTTCAAAACTATTTGAAACGACAAAATTACCTGCAGAATATAAAAGAAAAATTGATTATCTTTTTACTCATATTTTAGGTTGGAACGATTTCTTTAAATGTTTAAGCATTATACTAAAAGACGATACAAACAAAATAGTTGACATAATTGCATACAGACCAAATAAACCAGAGAACTACGACAAATGGGACAACCCAAAATACATTTATAAAAACTCGCACAATAGAGGCGATAATTTCCTTTACCCTTTTAAAAAAGAAGTTGAAACAATTTTAAATAAGTCAGATGCCGATAAGTTTTTGATAGTCGGAGAGGGCATAAAAAATGGTTTAAATGCTCTTATTTATTCAGTACCCTTTATCACTCTTGAGAGTTCATCAAACAAGATAAGTGATAGTTTAATAGCATATATTAGAGGCTACCACGAAAGAGGATACAGCATCGTTGGAATGTTTGACGGAGACAAGGCAGGAGCTAAAGCTCATGAGAGTTTTGTATCTCAATCAGGTCTGCAGATCAATAACTTTTTAGATTTTAATAGTGGTCTTGATTTTGTGGATTATCTACAATCTGGAGAGAGCAAATGAGTACCGTGACAGAGCAGCAAAACAATAATGTGACGCAACAGGCTAACTCTATTACTTCAAAAATTCAGGCTATAAAAGAGAGTGCAAAAAAAAGTTTAACGCCGAGTGATGATTATTTTGATGAAGTGCCTAAATACCTTGTAGATGTGAATCAAATCCGAGAAGAAAATAAACTTCATAATGACAATAAATCATCTTTAATATTTAATGCGTTTTTAGAAGAAAAAAAAGAGATTGAAAAAAGATATGAGGGATCTGCAAAATTAGATGAAAAATTAAGCGAGCTGGAGGCGGCTTATTTTAAATATGCCAAAAAAAACGCTTCTTATGATAGACTCGGGAAAGCTACTCTTTTCTATGATGCTATCACTGATATGTATGTGAGAATATCAAGGTATGTGGATATCGATAAAGACGGTGTAGAGCATGACCGCATCAGAACTGATAGATTCAAACCTGCAACTATAAATAAATACATCGACCTTGAGTCTAAAAAACTTGTAGGCGTACATATAGACACAAAACTTAGAACTACTATACTAAGAAATTTTAAACCGTATATCAAAGAATTTGCACCTTTAAAACCTGCATTTTACGGAGAGTTTTTCAATACTTATAAGCCAAATGGTTTTTTAGATGTACATGTAAAAAATGTTTTAAATATTGAAAAATTTGTAGAAATATCAATGCCGCAGAGATATCCAATAATCAATGCGTTACTTGAGAACATAGCTCCGTACATAGACGAACGAGTGTTTTTGTTAAATTGGCTCAGTACTATTTTAAACACGGCAAAAAAAACTAAGACAGCTATTATTTTAAAAGGTATTCAAAGAACGGGTAAAGGTGTTTTTGCTTCTAAAATAATTGAATATGCTATGCATGAGAGTAACTGTTTTGTAGCTACAAATGCCAATCTATCAGATAATTTTAATAGCTACTTAGAAGATAAGCTGTTTATCACTTTTGATGAAGTAAAAGGCGATTTTCACAAAGATAAGGATATAGCAAATAAAATCAAGCTTATAGTGTCAGAAGAAAATATCTCAATCAGAACTATGCATACAAATCCTTACATGATAAGATTTACGGCTAACTGTATCTTTTTAAGTAATGAGGATTTACCAATCCCAATGGATCAAAGCGACGAGCGTTTATCAGTAATAGAGACTAAATCAAAAACACTGTTTCAAGTAGCTCAGGGAATGAGTTTAGATCTAACAGGATTTATAGAGCTATTAGAAAAAGAGCGGGATGCTTTTTTAGTTCACTTGAAAATGTGCAAGTTTAATAAACAATTAGCCATGTCAACTATTCAAAATAAAACTAAAAAAGCTATTCAAGATGCAACTTCTACTACTCAAGCAGTTCTCAAGACAGCATTTAGAAGTCAAGATGTCGAAACTATAGATGAGATACTTGAAGAAACTATTCAAGATGCCCAAGATATCACACTGATCAAGTCAGAAATTGAGAGTTTGATAAATGGAGAGTCTGGTACTTTAAAAACTAAAAAATCAACTCCATTTCCTGCTACAAATATAATTATGAAAGCTATGTTCATGGAAGAGTTCAAAGCAGGTCTATTGTCAAATACAAGTCTTAAATGGTTCAGTGTTGTTACAAATATAGAGCACATTTTAAAAAGCGATCCAAAATTTGGTAACTTCTGGAATTTAGTATTAAATCAAGCCACCCTAATCAAGCTCAAGTGGGAAGAAAATAGACACATTGACGGAGTCATGAAGTTGATTGAACTTACTCAGAGTGAAAAATTTAGACAAATCAACCAACATGAAGAATTAAAAACATTCTATTTTAATCAAAAAACTTTCGTATTTACAGGTAAAAAAACTGCTGAAGAGATGATAGAGGATATTTTTTAAACAAAATATTCTCAGAAACACTAAAGAGACTCAGAAACACTAAAAAACACTACAGAAACGGTACAGAAACGGTACAGAAACACTAGAAAAACACTACAAAATCCCTTAATATAGGGGAAAAACACTATTTTATATTTTTTATCATCATTTTTATTAAAAATATTTTTTTATTTCAATTTTTTTTATTTTCTTTATTTAAAAATGCAATAATTCCCAATCTATCGGCTTTATAGCGTTTTTTTATAGTGTTTTTTTAGTGTTTCTGTACCGTTTCTGTACCGTTTCTGTAGTGTTTTTTAGTGTTTCTGAGTCTCTTTAGTGTTTCTGAAAAAAATCTATTAAAAAAGAGTGCTTTGCTCAAGCTCTGGATTTTTCAAAAAAGTTAAATAAAAAAAAACTACATTGATTAATTTGCTCAAATTTTGAGAGAATAGAACCACTTAAAAAAAATGAGGGAAAAAATGGCATATAAAATACAAGCTAAAAGTTTTGAAATTACGGCTAAAACAAAAGAAGAAGCATTTAGTATATTAATAGAGTTCTCAGGGTTCACTCTGACGACTTTTAGCTTATACATGGGTAAAACTATAGAAGAGGTTCGAGATGCTCCACAATGGGCGGAAAACTATCTAAAAGATACTATAGATACAAATTTGCTTCACTTGAGCTACATAATCAAAGATATTAAGGCTCAAGGCTTGATGGTAGAATATAATGATGTAGCTCTTGAAGTCAAAGAGCATATAACCAATGGCACTATAAAAGGTTCTCAACCTGTAAAGATAAACCTCATCGAAGATGTAGCGATAAAATCGTCTTATGTAGTTCGTGCTACAAAAATTTTACAAGATTTCATCTGGGAACAGGTAACACTTGGTTCAGTTGCAGAGGGATAGAAAAATCTCACCGGACTGTCACAAAATTGCAGAGCAGATTCGTACTGTTATAGTTTTTATGATATACTTTCCCTGTTTGAACGCAAGATAATTCTGTCTGATTAACTACCAGACTAAGGAAGTAAGGCTAGAGCTTCGGCTTTAGCCTTTTTTTTTGCTTTTTTTTCGGCAAGGATGGGGTGGGTGGGATTTCCTGAAAAGGATCATCATTGCCGTTCAACATAGTAGTGGTCTTTTTAGTGCTGATGGTGTTCGCACCTGCTCTGCATTAATCAAAACAGAGGGATTAGTTACCCCTCTGACTGCTATGATTATTATTGCTACTCTCAAAAAAAATCACATTTATATATTTACTTCATCTTTGATTATCTTCTTTAAACAATTAAATAATAAGAATAATAATATACATATTATTATAATTTTATACTTTTTATAAAATTCCGCACCATAGGTTATTCACAACTTTTTATAATTTTATAATAATATGTATAATTATTCACATTTTAGTTTATTTTTATCGTTAGTATGTGAATTAAAAATAACGGTTATTTTACACTTATTCACATCAAAGTAACCGTTATATGTGAATAACTAACCGTTCATAAAGTACCTTACATATAGCTTAAATAACCGTTAGTCACAATTCTTAAAGCTTGCTTAGAGCTGACTAACGGTTATTTAATTATA
>KB223965.1_pt8 | contig 30810 bp, 29 predicted proteins | sample 524768 | NCBI WGS metagenome assembly AMQJ01 (sample SAMN00998488, study PRJNA167727) | sediment metagenome | isolation source: subsurface aquifer sediment | place: USA: Rifle, Colorado | collected Aug-2009
GGAAAAACCATTGGATTTTCATCCGGAAGAAAAGCTGGAGCGGATGCAAAAAGCACATCAAGAACAGAAATTAATTGAGAAACCAAAAATTGTTGAAGGCCGGGCTTGGTTTATTAATGAAGACAATATCGACACCGATATGATATTCCACAACCGCTATTTGGCCATCACCGAAATAAGCGAAATGGGCCAATATACTTTGGATAATTTGAAAGGACATGAAGACTTTGCCAAGAAAGCAAAAATAGGCGACATTGTTTTTGTTTCGAAGAATTTTGGAAGCGGAAGTTCACGCCAACAAGCAGTCGATTGTTTTGTCGCGTTGGGAATTCAAGCCATTGTTGCCGAATCGTTTGGTGCTATTTACGAACGAAATGCCATCAATGCCGCTTTTCCAATTCTCACCTATCGTTCTGTCGATGGATTATCGTTAAACAATGGCGATCAGATTCGGATCAACTTTGAAACAGGTAAAATAGAAAATCGGACTAAAAATACACATATCCAGGCGAATCCTTTTTATGAAGTGCAGATGGAAATATATCAGCAAGGCGGCTTGTTTTAAGCTTTGAATATTTTTCTTGAAAGAAGCGATCCATTAAAAATGATCGCTTTTTTTATTTTAGAGCCAAAACTTAGTATATTTAGCCATTCAAAGTCAATAAAATGATCAATCATCGGTTTTATACTGCTTTTGGTGAATTGCTTTACGCCATTGCCATATCAGATAGTCAGGTACAAGACGAAGAAATAGAAGAAATTCACAAGATTACACGCCAACTGATTTCGGAATATTTGCCCGATTCTTCTCAAGAAATTGCAAATTTCAATGCTTTATTGGCCGAGTCGGGTTTTTTCAATGATTTGAATTCATCCACTTCCAAACAAGTTGCTTTGGAATCTTTTTTATATTTTTATTCTCAAAACAAAGCATTATTTACACCAGAAGTAAAGGAACTTTGCATTCAAGCAATCATACGCGTTGCAAAAGCCTATGCAGGGATTGTTACGGAAGAAAAGCGACTTATTTTGGCACTTCAAGAAGCCTTTAATACATAAAAAAAGTCCTCCCGTTTTGGGAAGACTTTTTTTTGAATCGATCAGAAAAAGAATTATTTCTTCTTTTCAGATTTTTCCATTTCGGTTTTTAATTTGCCCAATTCACCGGCAATATCACCAAGAGTTGTATTGTTTTCGTTGGTTTCAACTACTTTTTTAGGAGCTGTGCGTTTCGCTTTTGGAGCTGCTTTTTTAGTAACTGATTCGTTCGATTCTGTTTTTTCTACTTTTTCAGCTTTGTCGTCTTTCCAACTAAAAGTATGAGATAAAATGATTTTCTTGTTTTCTTTTGAGAATTCAATTACTTTAAAATCAAGTACATCGTCCACTTTAATTGAGGAGTTATCGTCTTTTTTCATGTGGCGAGAAGGAGCAAAACCTTCAACACCATAGGCCAAAGATACCACTGCGCCTTTATCGTTTACAGAAATAACGGTTCCTTTTTGAATAGAATTGATTCCGAAAACGGTTTCGAAAACATCCCAAGGATTTTCTTCCAACTGTTTGTGACCCAAAGAAAGTCTTCTGTTTTCTTCATCCACATCCATCACCATCACTTCCAAAATTTCACCAATTTTTGTGAATTCGGCAGGATGTTTAATTTTTTTCGACCAGCTTAGGTCGGAAATATGAATCAATCCGTCAACGCCTTCTTCCAATTCTACAAAAATTCCAAAGTTGGTAAAATTGCGAACAGTTGCTTTGTGTTTAGAATTGATTGGATATCTTCCTTTGATGTCGGTCCAGGGATCAGGAATCAATTGTTTCATTCCCAGCGACATTTTGCGTTCTTCACGATCCAATGTGATGATTACACCTTCCACTTCATCGTTGATTTTCACGAAATCGTGGGCAGTTCTTAGATGTTGCGACCAGCTCATTTCAGAAACGTGAATCAAACCTTCAACACCTGGCTGAATTTCGATAAACGCACCGTAATCGGCAATCACAACCACTTTACCACCAACTTTGTCGCCAACTTTTAGATTTGCATCAAGAGCATCCCATGGATGAGCAGTCAATTGTTTTAGACCCAATGCAATACGTTTTTTGTTTTCATCGAAATCAAGAATAACCACATTGATTTTTTGATCCAATGTAACAACCTCTTCAGGATGATTGATTCTTCCCCAACTAAGATCGGTGATGTGAATCAATCCGTCAACACCACCAAGATCGATGAACACGCCATAAGAAGTAATGTTTTTAACAATACCTTCCAATACTTGTCCTTTTTCTAGTTTAGCGATGATATCGGCTTTTTGAGCTTCCAGCTCGTCTTCGATAAGTGCTTTATGAGAAACAACGACGTTTTTAAATTCGTGGTTGATTTTAACAATTTTGAATTCCATGTTTTTTCCAACATAGATATCGTAATCGCGGATGGGTTTCACATCAATTTGCGAACCGGGTAAAAATGATTCGATACCGAATACATCCACAATTAAACCGCCTTTTGTACGGCTTTTTACAAATCCTGTAATGATTTCGTCGTTATCGTGTGCAGCATTTACACGATCCCACGAACGAAGCGTACGCGCTTTTTTATGCGAAAGAATCAATTGACCACTTAAGTCTTCTTGACTTTCAACATAAACTTCGATGATATCACCCACTTTTAAGTCGGATTTATATCTTAATTCGGATAAAGAAATAACGCCATCGGATTTGAATCCAATGTTCACAATAACTTCGCGGTTATTTTTGCCAACAACAATACCGTCGATTACTTCGTTCTCGTTTACCGATTTCAAAGTATTCGCATAGGCATTTTCCAATTTTTCACGATCTTTTTTAGAATAAACTTCGTGTTTTTTGCCAAATGAATCCCAATCGAAATTCCCTTCTGCTTTTACTTCTTCAACAGCTTTTACTTCTTCAACAGCTTTTACTTCTTCAACAGCTTCTACTTCTTCAACAGCTTTTGCATCTTCAACAGCTTCTACTTCTTCAACAGCTTTTACTTCTTCAACAGCTTCTACTTCTTCAACAGCTTCTACTTCTTCAACAGCTTTTACTTCTTCAACAGCTTTTGCATCTTCAACATTCGTTGCGGCTACATTTTCGGCTGTTTCTTCTACATTTTTTTGTTCTTCACTCATGTGTGATTAAACGTCTAAATAGACTTACTGTGGCGGATGACTTTGTCCCAATTACACAAATTCACCAACCTTGTTAATACTCAATTATTTATCATTTATCGAATTGGGCTGCAAAAATAGAACTATTTTATTGATTTAACAAATATGAACATGAATTTTTGGCATATAAAACATACTGATATTCAGCGAAATTCAATTTATTTTGAATACTAATTTCGCTTTATTCTGAATAAAGTTTCTATTTTTGAAAAAAAAAGAGATGCTTGAATTTACTACTACCTTTCGTATTCGTTATTCCGAAGTGGATCCATCTGGTTTCGTTTACAACGGCCATTATGCTACTTTTTACGAAATTGGCCGAACCTCAGCCATTCGACAAATGGGATTGAGTTATAAAGAAATTGAAGAACGTGGTGTTGTGATGCCCTTGCTTTATCAAAACTTCCGATTCCATTCTCCCGCTTTTTACGACGATTTATTGACCATAAAAACGCGTATCCTCGAAATGCCCAAAGCCAGAATCACTTTTAATTATGAAATCTACAATGAGTTGGGAAAGAAAATAAATAGTGGAGAAAATGCACTTGCTTTTATCGACAAAGACAGTCATCGGCCATTGAGAGCTCCCATTTGGTTTGTTGATGTATTAGAAAAAGAACTGGCTAAAAAGAAGTAAACCTATTTTTCGGCAATATAAATTCCCGTTCCATATTTGGTTGCTATTTTTTGAGTGCTTGCAAACTGTGCTTGCAGTTCCACGCAAAAATTTTTCTTAAAAAATTTATAATCGCTCCGCTCCATAAATTCCAAAAAGCGAATAAAAAGAGGCGTTTCGCCAATGAAATCATGGATAATCACATGCTTTTTGGATATCCTGTACATTTCGCTCAACATTTTTGCACGTTTGGGCTCTTTCACTCCGTGCAAGACAAAGGAAGCAGTCACAATATCAAATGAATTGTCGGGAAACTGTTTTAAATCCTCGGCATTTCCTTGTTGAAATTCCAATTCCGGATAATTTGCTTTGGCACTGACGAGCATTTTCTCGGCAAAGTCCACTCCTACCACACGATTAGCGCCGGCTTTTTTAAAATTGGCTGCCCAAGAACCTGTTCCTGTTCCAATATCCATTACATTTTTTCCATCGATTGAAATATGATTTTTCACGGCATTGATGGAATGGATAAAATTTTTCTCTAAAGAATCGCCCAATTTTCCATAAATGGGAGCAATAAAATTGAATATAAATCGAGCTCGTATGTCTGGATTGCTTGAAAAATAATGCTGAATTCCCATAACTTATTTCGAAAATTGATTGTCAATAATTGTTTTGTCCTGAATATCTAACTCTTTTGTCAAACTAATTTGATACCCATCGATACTGGTGAGTATTTGAGTTCCATCTACATGGATACTAGTGGCTTCTGGCCATTTAAGTTTAGCCAGTTTGCGGGCATCTAATTCATTATCGGCCACCACAAATACAAGTTGATGATCTTCCATCAAATTATTTTCACGAATTTTTCCTCCCAACAAAACGGCATAAAGCGCTTTCATTCTTTCTCAAATTAGCGAGCAAAAGTAGCTAAATAAAAATTCCAATTTTAAAAAAAAGAGGCTTCCCAATCTGGAAAGCCTCTGATAAATATTGTTTATAAGCTATTTATGAGCAATTGGATCAGGATTTCCATCAGGATCTCCGGTTACATATCCATCGGTTTTTAGAACACCATTGGTCAACAACAATAAACCGCAAACATGAGGAGCAGCCATCGAAGTTCCGCTTAAAGTAGCATATCCGTTGTTCAAATAAGTAGAAAAAACACTCACTCCGGGAGCGCAATAGTCAACTGGAGGATTGCCATAGTTTGAAAAATAAGCAAAATAATTGTTGATATCCATGGCGGAAATTGTATAAAGATTCACTCCATTGGCACGAGCGGGAGAATGATTGTTTGCATCATCTGTCTCGTTTCCTGCAGCTAGGGAAACAAAAATACCTTTTGCACCCAAAGCGATAACGGCCAAATCGATTGGCTCGTAAATACCACCGCCAAGACTCATATTGGCAGCATCGCCAGGAGTGGCAGTGGCTGCAACATAATCAACACCAGCAATAATTTGAGAATATGCACCTGAACCTCTTTTATCGAGTACTTTTACTGGAACTACAACAGCACCAGCAGCAACACCCACTACACCAATTTCATTGTCGATGGCAGCGGTAATTCCGGCACAATGCGTTCCATGTCCATTGTCATCGTCGGGTGTATATGTGCGCAAAACAAAAGTTTTTCCACTTGTTTGATCCACATTCAAATCGGCATGATCCATATCAATTCCGGTATCGATAATCCATGCTTTGTGAGTTCCGGTGTAAGTGGCATAGCCTGTACGCACCACACCATAAGGAAGAACTTCGGCAGGAGGAACAACTGGAACTGGAGCCGGCTTGGCCAAAGTAACCATTTTGTCAGGATAAACACCCAAAACGCCCGGTTCTCTTCTCAGTTTTTCCACTTCGATTTCGGTAAGATCCACAGCAATTCCCTTTACGGCTGTTCCATAAACCTGAGTAGGTTCGCGCAAAACGATGCCGGCACTTTTAAAAATTGTATTTGAAACTTCAACCACTAAGTCGTTAAGTCCCTGCGCATCGGCTGGAGCATTCTTAAAACTAGGATTGGAATTGGTGTACAATACAACATAACTACCCGGGATCACATCTTCACTGTAATTCACTAAACTTTCATCCACAGTTTGATCCACCAAAGCTTGCTTTTTATCACAAGCACTAAACCCAACAGCCAATAGTACAGCTGCCAATAATAATTTCCTTTTCATGCATTTTAGTTTTTAAGTTTATATTCATTTGACAAGCTAAAAGTAAAATTTTATTGAATAAATTTTCATTCTTGAAATATTTTTTTTTAACATTTTTTTAAGAATATTTTAGTCTTGTTTTCAACAATTAAAAGTGCTCGGAATAATGGGACTAAATCGATGATAAACATTCATTTTATTCGAAGAATATCTGTGTAAACTAAATAGGTATATTGGGCGTAATTGATTGTATATATGATAAATAGATTGTATATACATTGAATACATTGCCTTTTCACCTGATAAACAATTTTGCGGATTGGATGAAAGATATACAAGTTGTTTTTTTTGCTGTCAAGTTTCAAATCCTATTATTTAAGAGCGAAAGGTTATCAGGATGTTTCGAGATTATCGACTGATTTTCTGGAAATCGCGAAAAATAACTGTATAAACTATCAACATTTATGCATCTATTTTGGTGAATAAAAAATGGTAAACTTATCAACATCGATTTTTAGCCAACTTATAATTCTCTATTTTTGCCTTCTCATTCAACACCAAAAAATACACATGTTTTTAATTTTCGATACTGAAACTACCGGCCTTCCATTAGACTACAAAGCAAGCTATAAAAACATTGAAAATTGGCCCCGGATGGTTCAAATATCGTGGCAACTGCACGATGCGAATGGGAAGCTGATGGAAGTTAAAAACTATCTGATAAAGCCTGAAAATTACGAAATCCCCTATGCGGTAGTTAAACTTCACGGTATCACTACAGAACGCGCAAATTTGCAAGGAATGCCTTTGGAATTTGTGCTGAATGAGTTTAATGAAGCTTTGGACAAATGTATCTATATCGTTGGCCACAGTATAGACTTCGACATCAATGTTTTGGGAGCCGAATTTGTTAGAAAAGAAATTGACACTTCGCTTCACCGAAGAAAAACAATCGATACAAAAGACGAGTCCACAGAATATTGTGCCTTGCCCGGTGGCAAAGGCGGCGGATATAAATGGCCCAAATTGGAAGAATTACATGAAATACTTTTTGGGAATAAGTTTAGCGAAGCTCACAATGCAGCAGCCGATGTAGAGGCAACAACGCGTTGTTTTTTGGAATTGGTTCGAATAGAAATAATTCCACTCGAAAAGATTGGTTTTCATCAAGAAGAATTCGATTCATTTAAGACGCACAATCCAAAAAAAATCCAAGCAATTGGTTTGAATACTCAGCCATACAATCCGGGCGATTTGCAAAGTCGATCAGCAGACGAAGTATTGGCAGAGCCAGTAAAAGAAGAAACCTTTCTGCCATTTCAAGACGAAAAATCGCCAAAAACGGATTTCGTTTTCACTCATTTGCATGTTCATACACAATATTCAATATTGGACGGGGCAACGAATATTGAAGAAATGGCCAAAAAAGCCAAAGCGGATCAGATGGAAGCAATTGCCATTACAGATCATGGAAATATGTTTGGGGCTAAACTCTTTCATAATACCATGACAAATATGGGCATTAAACCCATTTTGGGTTGTGAGGTTTATGTGGCCCGACGAGGAATGGCAAAAAAAGAATCCAAAATTGACAGTTCGGGATGGCATTTGGTGGTGCTGGCAAAAAACAATATTGGATATCATAACTTAATGAAAATGATTTCTTTATCTTGGCTCGAAGGGCAATATTACCGTCCGCGAATCGACAAAGAATTGTTGGAAAAATACCACGAAGGATTGATTGTTACCTCGGCTTGTCTTGGGGGAGAAATTGCTCAAAAGTTGATGAAGGAAAGCATCGAAAGTGCCGAAGAAGCCGCACTTTGGTATAAGTCATTGTTTGGCGACGATTTTTATTTAGAAATCATGCGCCATAAAAGCGATGACGATATCATGAATGCGAAAGTTTACAATGATCAAGTCTTTGTAAATAAAGCACTGATTGACTTAGGGAAAAAACACCAAATTAAAATTATTGCCAGCAACGACGTTCATTTTTTAAATGCTGAAGATTCCGAAGCGCAAGACCGACTTTTGTGTATCAGCACTGGAAAATATTTAACCGACCAAAACAGAATGCGTTATACAGGCCAAGAGTGGTTTAAAACGCAAGCGGAAATGAAAGCCTTGTTTCACGATTTCCCCGAAGCTTTGTCGAATACCCAAGAAATTGCCGAAAAAGTTGAAAATTATTCGCTTGATCGTGAACCGATTATGCCCGATTTTACTTTGCCATCCAATTTCACCAACGAAGGCGAATTCCTACGGCACATTGTTTATGAAGGTGCTCATAAACGATGGGGTGCAGATTTAAGCGATGAGCTCACAGAGCGTTTAGACTTTGAATTGAAAACCATTATAAAAATGGGTTTTCCTGGCTATTTTTTAATTGTCTGGGATTTCTTGAAAGCTGCCAGAGGAATGGGAATCATAGTAGGTCCGGGACGTGGTTCGGCGGCTGGTTCGGCGGTAGCTTATTGCTTAAGAATTACGGAGATAGATCCTATAAAATACAATTTACTTTTCGAACGTTTTTTAAACCCCGACCGCGTATCAATGCCCGATATCGACATCGATTTTGACGATGAAGGAAGAGGCAAGATATTAAAATGGGTGATGGAAAAATATGGCGAAAAAAGAGTCGCTCACATCGTAACCATTGGTACAATGGCAGCAAAATCTGCCATCCGAGATGTTGCTCGCGTTCAACAATATCCACTTTCCGAAACAGACAAGATCACCAAATTAGTCCCCGAACGCGCGGGAATCACTCTTAAAGAAGCTTTTAAAGAAGTCAAAGAATTAAGAGACATTCGCGATTCCAACTCGGCCGCTTCGGATGTGTTGAAATATGCTCTTACGTTGGAAGGAACTGTGAGAAACACAGGAACGCATGCTTGTGGGATAATTATTGGAAAAGAAGATTTGGAGAACTATATCCCCATTAGTACCGCCAAAGAATCCGAATTGACCTATGTAACACAATACGATGGAAAATTTGTTGAAGAAATCGGATTGCTGAAAATGGACTTCCTTGGGTTGAAGACTCTTTCGATAATCAAAAATGCGCTCGAAAACATAAAAATATCCAAGGGGATTGATGTTGATATTGAAAATGTCGATTTGGAAGATGCCAAAACCTATCAGCTCTATTCAAATGGCGAAACAACCGCTCTGTTTCAATTTGAATCGGAAGGGATGAAGAAAAATCTGAAAGAATTGAAACCCAATAAATTCGAAGATTTAATTGCCATGAATGCCTTGTATCGTCCAGGGCCAATGGAATATATTGAGCCCTTTACCCGACGCAAAAACGGCAATGAAAAAATTGAATACGATCTTCCTTTGATGAAAGAATATCTTGAAGAAACCTATGGCATTACGGTTTATCAAGAACAAGTGATGTTGCTTTCCCGAAAATTGGCCGGTTTCACACGCGGTCAGTCCGATTCGCTCCGAAAAGCCATGGGAAAGAAAAAAATTGACTTGATGAATGAGCTTGAGGTCATGTTTATTAAAGGATGTAAATCGAACCCACAATTTATAAAAGAATGTACTGAAAACAACAAAAATATTGACAGCGTAATAGAAAAAATCTGGAGTGATTGGGAATCTTTTGCAAAGTATGCTTTCAATAAATCACATGCCACTTGCTATTCGTATGTTTCTTTTCAGACTGCCTATTTGAAGGCCAATTTTCCAGCCGAATTTATGGCAGCGGTTTTGAGTAACAATATGAACAACATCGAAAAGGTTACCTTCTTTATCAACGAATGCAATCGAATGGGTATTAAAGTTTTGGGGCCAAACATCAATGAATCGAGAATCAATTTTACGGTAAATAAAGAAGGGAACATCCGATTTGGATTGGCAGCCATAAAAGGTGTTGGCGAAGCAGCCGTGCTGAGCTTGCTCGAAGACAGAGAGCAAAATGGTCCGTATAAGTCTATTTTCGATTTTATAAAACGTATCAATTTAAGAACTGTAAATAAGAAAAGTATCGAATCTTTGGCTTTGGCCGGAGCATTTGATGGATTCAAAGGGATACATCGGGCGCTCTTTTTCCATAAAGAGGGCGATTCGAATTTGATCTTTTTGGAACAACTGATCAACTTCGGGCATAAATTCCAAACAGAACAAAATTCGGCGCAAGTAAGTCTGTTTGGCGATTTGGGACCTGTGGAACTCCCCGACCCTAGCCTTCCAATTGCCGCAGAATGGAATGATTTGGAAAAATTGAGTCGGGAGAAAGAAGTTGTTGGCTTTTATCTAACCGGGCATCCACTCGATAATTTTAAAGAGGAGATAAATTTCTTCTCGAATTGCGTAATAGCCGATTTTGTAGATAATTTAAGCAATTTTAAAGGGCAAACGCTCACCTTTGCTGGCGTAGTGAGCATTCCTGCCGATAGAAATAAAACCACCAAAAATGGCAAACCCTACGGTTCTTTCCAGCTTATCGATTATTCTGGAAGTATCAACATCAGCCTTTTTGGCGAAGATTTTGAAAAATTTAAATCTTTGCTCGATCGCATGGGGCAGTTTCTTTTGGTGAGGGCCATTGTTAGCCAACCTAAATGGAAAAAAGACAGTGGTGAATACGAGTTGAAGATAAATCAATTGGAACTGCTTACAGAGGTTTTTAATAAATATGTCAATAAAATTACGATTGGGCTGGAATTGGAATCTCTTACGCAAGATCTGGTAGAACACCTTACACAACAAACCCACCTCCATCCTGGAAATGCTAGTGTGATGTTTAAGATTAGCAACAATAATGAATGGGTGAATTTACGTTTGAAGCAAAATAAAGTTAACCCAAAAGAATTTTTAACTGCTTTGCGATCTCGACAAGAGTTGCAATTTAAATTCAATTGAGTAAAACTAAAAAAGCCATCTTTTCAGGTGACTTTCTTTTTTATTCGTCCATTCTATTTTTGCTACTCAAATACGAGGCTTTCTAGGACTTGGTTTTTTTGGAGTATCTTTCACCACCGCTTTTGTTTCGGCCATCAATTTCTTATCGATTTTCGGAGCTTTCGCTGCTTTGGGTGTGTCTGAATTAGTAGCCGACAAAGCTGGATCGTTTTTTGCGTTGCGTGGACGTCTATTTCCATAAGAACCCAATATTATTTTGCCTCTTCTGGTTTTTTTATCTCCTTTTCCCATCTTAAAATTAATTTTCGGTTTGTAAAAAATGTAAAGTTAACTGAAAAAACGAATTTGCACAAGCTTATTATCGACTCATTTAAAAAAAATTAAAAGCAAAACATTATTTCGAAAACAACTTCTTTTCGACCGAGCCGGATAACTTAACAACCGATTTGGCCCATGCCAATTTAATTTCCATTCGTTCCTGCTCGCTCAACTGCCAATTTGAATTTTCTTGCCGCATTTTGTTTGTCAGTTGCTGTAGAAACAGCGCCACCGAAACACTAATATTAAAACTCTCTGTAAAACCCAACATGGGTATTCGGACAAAAAGATCGGCATTTTCTTGGACAGTTTTCGACAATCCTTTTCGTTCGGTGCCAAAAAACAATGCTGTCTTCTGATTCATATCCAAATTGCTGAGTTCTTCTTGATTGCTATGAGGCATTGTGGCAACAATACGATAACCCAAGGATTTCAATTTACGAATGGCATCCAAAGAATTGTTTTCATTTTGATTGTAATGGTAAATATCCAACCAACGCGTGGAGCCCATCGCTACTTCTGGATTTACCTGAAACGCATTCGAATTTTCAACAATATGAATATCCTGAATACCAAAACATTCGGCCGTTCGAATCACGGCGCTGCTATTGTGAGGCTGATAAAGATCTTCCAAGACCAAGGTCAGATAACGTGTTCTGTTGTCCAAAACTCGATCGAATAGTTTCAACTTTTGATCCGAAATCATATTCAGAAGCGTTTGCAAAAGAAGCTGTTTTTGTTGACTGGATAATTCCATTTGGTAATTTTAAATTGCATTTGATCCTTCAAATTTACTAGCTCAAAAAGAAAGATAAGCCCAAAAAACAATAAAAAAGCGTATCTCTCAAAAGAAATACGCTTCCTGAATGTTTATCTTAGAAATTATTTAACAATCTCAATCAATTCTACTTCGAATTTCAGAGGAGAAAAAGGAAGAATAATCTCGCCAGCCTGACGTTCGCCATAAGCCAGCTCAGAAGGAAGAATTAGCGTAGCTTTTCCTCCTACTTTGAGCAATGCTATTCCCTCATCCCAACCTTTGATTACCTGACCTTGACCAATCGTAAATTCAAATGGTTGATTGCGATCATAGGAAGAATCAAATTTTGTTCCGTTGAGCAAAGTTCCGCTATAATGAACTTTTACTTTATCGCCTGCAATAGGCTGTGCTCCAGTTCCTTCAAGTGTAGAAATGAAATACAATCCACTTGCAGTAGGTTGAACACTAATTGCATTATCGGCAATGTATTTAGCAATAATGGCAGGTTCTTGCATTTTCATAGCTTGTAGTCGAGTTTCTTCTTCTTTGGCTTTTTGAGCCAGCTCAACTTGGTGTTCTGCTTCTGTTTTTACAGCCGTTAGACGAACAAAATAGTGAAGAGGAGTGTATGGGTCAATCATTCCCGGACGACCACCTTCGCCAAATGCCAACGCGGAAGGAATCAATAACTCAGCTTCATCACCTACCTTCATCAATCCCAAAGCTTCCATCAAACCTTGTGTATCAAAACGCTCACCGTATTTAAAACTACCCGGAGAATTTGCTTCGATCGAAGAATAAATCAAACCACCATTCAGAAGTCGGATTTCAAAATCGAATGTAACATACATTCCCTCTTTCACAGGACTACCTTTTCCGCTTTGGATTTTATTAAAATACAAACCACTTGCAAGTGGAACCAAAGACGACCAATTGTTGTCGTTTACAAACTTGGCAATTTCCAAAACCTCGGCCTCGCGACGTGCATTTACATAGGCTGCACGTTCAGCATCGATTTCTTGCTGAGATTGAATATTTTTAACTTTAATGTAAAAATGAGCCTCATTGTCTTTCAAGAAAATTTCAGGGATTTCAGGAGCCTGAGTTGTTTTTAAGAAGAACGAATCGGCGCGAATGATAAAGTGAACACTATCGCCTTTGCTAAACATAGAAAGTGCTTCCCAAATATCGCCTGCATAATCTTGTTTGCGGAATGGGATTTTAACCACTTGATCGGGCACAAATTCACTTTTGAAGATGAGAGAGTCGGCTGTTCCATAATTCATTTCCAGCACATAAAACATACCACTGTCAGCTTTCATATCTTTGAGAGAATCGACCTGACTGATTATTTTGTAATAGATACCGCTTTTCGATTTTTTAAAACCCGGATGAGAATTATCACAAGCCATAAAAGCTACTGCAATAATGAGTAGCATTCCAACTAATTTTACTGTTTTTAGATTCATTTTTAATTACTATTTTAATTTCACATCAATTAATTCAACTTCAAACAGCAAAGGAGTATAAGGAGGAATCTCCCCACGTCCACTGCCATAACCCAATTCGGAAGGAATAATAAAAATAGCTTTCCCTCCTTTTTTCATTTTTGCAATACCTTCTTCCCATCCGGGAATCACCTGACCTCTACCAAGATCAAAATCGATTGGTTTTCCTCTTTTCAGCGATGAATCGAAGACTTTTCCGTCTAGGAATTTTCCGGTATAATGCACGCTCACCCGATTTCCTCTTGCAGCACTTTTGCCACTTCCTTCTAGCAAAGAAATGAAATACAATCCACTGGGCTCAGGAGAAACACCAATTTTATTTTCCTTTATATACCCTTGAATGAGTTCATTTTCTCTGTTTATGCTTTCGAGTCGTTTCAATTCTTTTTCCAATTCCAATTCTTCGAGCGATTGTACATTGAGCAAACGAACATCAAATATTAATCGACTATCTTCATCAATGAAATCGGGCAATCGAACCACACGGCTATTTTTCAATAAAAACGAATCGGCACGAATAATGAAACTGGCACTATCCCCAATGCTCATCATTGCCAAAGCTTCATTTATATCGCCAGCAAAAACAGGTTTTACTAATTCCATCGGGAAAACATTGCCATTTACCTCAAAAAGCAAGGAATCTTCGTTGCTTCTATAATTGATTTGAACAGTAATGTAATCGCCTATTTGCGCTTTTCTGCCATCATTTTTTTCATAAAACTTATACAACAAACCTGAATTTGCTTTTTTAAAACCAGGATAATCGCTAAACATGGTACAGGCTACAAACACAAAACTTCCCAAAAAAAGCATTGCAATGAGCCGATTCCATTTTTTCAATGAAACAAGATTTATATTCATTCTATTCATTCAATTTTTACGATCGTTTTTCACACAAATATATTTCATTTCGAAGCAAATCAAAAGCGATTTGCGAAGGTAAAATAAATCGGGCTTTTATCTTCATATTTAGAAATAAAATCCCCTTTCTTGCTGTTTTTCTGCTTCAACACCTTCTGAAATTTGCTATTTTCAAGCAAGTTTGATGCACTTTTATTATGCTAAAGTACAACGGCTTCTAACTCAGATTTGTATTGTTGCAAAACAGTATTTAATTTCAAAATTGTATCTTCCATAGAATCGTAACTATTTCCACCGGCTGCATTTTTGTGTCCTCCACCGTCAAAAAACTTGTTGGCAATCGTATTTACAGCAAAATCGGACTTAGACCGGAACGAAAGTCGAATTTTATCCTCTTTTTCGGTCAACAAAACAGCAATCACCACATTTTCGAGGCTGAGTGCGTAATTGACAAGACCTTCTGTATCACCATTCTGATGTTTAAAACGAGCTAAATCGTTTTGAGTTAATGCAATATAGGCCAAACGTAAATTCGGAATAAGAGTCAGTTTTTCACTCACCGCAAAGCCCGTCAATCGTAAACGACTTTCGGTAAAAGCACTGTATATTTTTTGATTAATGGCTTGTAGGTCGATGGCTGTTTCGTACAAAAAAGCAGCCATTTGAAAAGGGATTGCGCTATTTACCGAATAGCTGAACGAGCCAGTATCCGTGATTAAACCCACATACAAGCAAGCAGCAACATCCTGATTTATTTTGTCTAATTGGCCTAAATCAGAAATCAAGCGATAGACCAATTCGGCCGTAGAACTCGCCGATGTATCAGATATTCTAAAGTCAAAATCGGCCGGATTGGGATGGTGATCGATCATAATTTTGAGCGCAGTGGCCGATTCGAGCAATAAACCCAATTCATCGCCTGTTCGGTGAAAAGCATTGTAATCGACGGCAAAAATAATCTCCGCTTCTTCAATGGCCTGAGTAACTGCATTTGGGTTTAAATCATAAATGAGGGCAAGCGGATAAGCCGGCAACCAAGCCAAAAAGAGAGGCGCTTCATTTGGAAAAACAAGTTTTATTTCGTGCCCAAATTGTTTTAAATAATGATATAAAGCCAAACTAGAACCAATGGTATCACCGTCGGGATTCGCATGAGCTGTCAATAAAATTTTCCTTTTGGAAGCAATTGCATTTTCAATAGAATGATATTCGTTGTATTTCAATATATTAGAGGCTAGTTATGTAATTCAAATCGAAAGACAAATGTAAACTTTTTGAAACAATTAGGAAGCTCAATTAGGATATATTGCTTAATTTTACAGCTTGAATTAACAAAATTTAAGACTATGGGAGCTAATATAACCTTTACGATGATTAAACCCACCGCATTTAAGAAGAATTGTGTTGGGAAAATTTTATACAAAATCAGCGAAGCTGGATTTCGTGTAGTAGCCATGAAAGTGACCAAATTGACCAAAGCTCAAGCGATGAAATTTTATGAAATCCATGCAGCGAGACCATTTTATGGCGAATTGGTCGAGTTTATGTCGTCTGGACCAATTGTTGCCGCTATTTTAGAAAAAGAAAACGCTGTTGAAGCCTATCGAACTCTTATCGGAGCAACCAATCCTGCAGAAGCTGCCGAAGGCACAATTCGTAAGGAATGCGGTACGAATATTGGCGAAAACGCCGTTCACGGATCCGACAGTGATGAAAATGCCATTCTCGAAGCCAATTTCTTTTTTGCTCAAACCGAGCGTTTTTAAGAGCTGAAATTGGATAAGTCGTTTGGGTTTACAAAAATTCAAACGACTTTTTATTTTCCAGACGTGTATATCTTAAAACTACCGTCTTTATTGAGCAAAACAATCTGTTCCACTTCTGATCTATTCCCTCGAACTAAAGATTGATAAACAGCCGACTCTTCATCTTCTACGGCAGACACATTTTGCGCCGGCTTTTTCAGTTCCGAATGGCGAGCATTTTCCAAATCGTCCTTTTCTTCTTCTTCTTCTTCTGCAAATAAATGAATCGGTGTGGAAAGTTCCTGATTCAATTCCGTATCCAACGCAAAATCCAGTTGCACAGGAATTTCTTTCGCCTTCTTTTCGATCCCAACCAGCATTTCGCCTTGGCCTTTTAACAGCCACTCCAAATTGACCGATGGATATACCTCCACAATTCTCAAAATAAAATCCAAACTCGGTTTATTTCGTCCAGAAAGAATATGAGAAATATTTGATCGCTGTACGCCCAGCAAATCGGCAAATTGGGAAGCTGATAAATTTTTAGCCGAAATCAAAGTTTTAATCCGTTTTATCATTTTTCTTGATTTGAAAATATATTTCTTAATTACAAAAGTAAACAATATTTGCCTACCAAAGTAAAATTTTACAGGTTTACATTTGTAACTTTTGTTTGTTTGAGTATCTATTTAAAGCAAAACAGTATAATAATCTGTTAATATATTGATATTACGATTTTTATAAGTTTTTTGAAAGAATCTATAAATCAGAACCTTTATAGATTAATTTATTCTATTGATTATTTAAATAATATCTATATTTAATTGATATTATGATATATAATAGCTATTATATTGGTTTATATGGATATTTAGATCGAATGTACATTTATCAACAGAAAAATATATGTATTTTATAATATATACACGTTTACAAATGTATATTTATCATAGATTCACATTTGTATCCAAAGACGAATATCATAATTTGTCTTTTTTTGATGGTAAGGAATGTGTTGGGGATTTCGAATTTTTCAGAAAAAAAAAGGCAATCAAAATTGATTGCCCCTACTCTTTTAAAAAAGAATGATTAATTCAAAACAATACGTGTTCCGCAGTTTGGTTTTCCCAGATCAGCGGCTTGGGTAATAATGCAGCGCTTGCCGCCATTTTCAATAAATTCAATTGCAGCTCTAATTTTAGGAGCCATACTGCCTTCTGTAAATTGTCCTTCTTTTAAATATTGTTTTGCTTCTTTTACCGTAATTCTATCCAAGGCTTTTTGGTTTGGCGTATTGAAATGAATAAACACCTTCGAAATGTCGGTGAGAATATAAAATTCGTCGGCACGAATCTGGGAAGCCAACATAGAACTGGCCAAATCTTTATCAATTACAGCATCAATTCCCTCTAAACGCTTTCCTTCGACATAATGTACCGGAATACCGCCGCCGCCAACGGCTACCACTATCTGTCCATCGCGGGCAATTTTTTCAATGGTTTTTCGATTGTTGATACGAACCGGACGTGGTGAAGCAACAACTTTTCGCCAACCTCTCCCACGTGGATCTTCCGCAAATTTATCTCCATTTTCTTTTTGCAAAATTTCCGCTTCACTCTTGGAATAATAAGGTCCTATTGGTTTTGTGGGATTTTCAAAAGCCGGATCATCTTTATCTACCAAAACCTGCGTGATCATGGTGATAATATCACGCTCCATATCTTCTTTGTAAAGTACATTGCGCAATTGCTGTTCGATCATATAACCTATAGAACCCTGTGTTTCGGCCACACATACATCAATGGGAAGTTTTGGAATGCCAAAAATCTTTTCACCTGCTTCGTGTTGAAGTAAAACATTGCCCACTTGCGGCCCATTGCCATGGCCAATTACGATATCATATCCATTTTTGATTAGATCGACCAAATGCGTACACGTTTCGTACACATTGGCTTCTTGTTCGCTAATAGTTCCTTTTTGGTTGCTTCTTAAGAGTGCGTTTCCACCAAAAGCCACAACAGCTAATTTGTTCATCAATTTTAATTTTATTTGTTATAGTTCGTTTTCTTGGAAACTTGCGAAGTTATAAATTTTCGTTGTTTGCCCATCCAATTTAGCGAAATATATAAAACCAGCGCAGAATAGATTTTTTTTTGACAAGAAATTGCGTTCAAAAGAACGAATTTGAATACCTTAGCATAAAATGACACAAACAAATGGTTAGTTTTCTCAAAAAAAAAGCATTTTGGGCTTTCGTTATCACTCCGCTTTTCAGTTCCTATTTTCTTTTTTTCAGCAATCTATCGCCCGACAATCCATTAATTGCCAAAACATTGGGCATTGCTTTGCTGATGGCTGTTTGGTGGATTTCGGAAGCTGTTCCTTTGGCCATTACGGCGCTCATTCCGGTGGCCTTTTTCCCTCTTTTGGGAATTATGAACGGAAAAGATGTTTCCTCTACCTATTTCAACCATGTAATTTTCCTTTTTATTGGTGGTTTTTTGCTCGCCTTAGCGATGGAGAAATGGAATCTACACAAGCGGATAGCACTAAAAATTCTGCTTTGGATAGGCGGAAGTCCTGCACGAATTCTTTTTGGGTTCATGCTTGCCACTGCTTTTCTTTCCATGTGGATTTCGAATACAGCCACCGCCATGATGATGGTGCCTATTGCCTTATCGCTGCTTATTAAATTGGAAGAATCTTTAAGTAAGGCCGATGCCAAAAACTATTCGGTTGCCCTACTTTTAGGAGTTGCTTATAGTGCTTCTATTGGCGGAATGGCCACGCTGGTGGGATCGCCACCAAATCTATCGTTTGCACGTATTTTCTCAATTATTTTTCCTGAAGCGCCCGAAATTGGATTTTCAGATTGGCTTTTGTTTGCTTTTCCATTGAGTTTAAGTTTGTTTTTGTTTACATTCGGCTGGTTGTTTTTTTTGTATCGACCAAAAGAACAGAAAAGTACCTTTTCTCGCGATATTTTTAAAAATGAATACTTGGCTTTGGGCAAAGCCAGTTTTGAAGAAAAATCCATTTTTGTATTGTTTACCAGTATGGCCTTCCTGTGGATCAGTCGCACGGGTTTTGTATTTGGTGCGTTTGAAATAAAAGGATGGGAATCTCTTTTCCCTTATCCTGAATATATCAACGATGGAACGGTGGCCATTTTCATCAGTTTATTTTTGTTCATTCTTCCATCGAAAAGCAAAAAAGGAGAAAGAATCTTGGATCAACACATAATTTCAAAATTACCCTGGTCTATCGTGCTCCTTTTTGGTGGCGGATTTGCCTTGGCCAGCGGGTTTACTAACTCCGGACTAAGCCTTTGGATTGGAGAGCAAGTACATTGGTTACACAATTTCCATCCCATTGTTATTCTTTTTACGGTTACACTCATTGTATCTTTTTTAACGGAAATGACTTCCAATACCGCCACCACAGAAATGATGCTGCCTATTTTGGCCGGAATAGCCATCAGTATCGAAATAAACCCACTGATATTGATGTTGCCGGCCACTTTTGCTGCCTCGCTGGCTTTTATGCTCCCGGTAGCCACGCCACCGAATGCAATTATATTTGGAACAAATCGGATTCGTGTTGGCCAAATGGTCAAAACGGGGTTTGTTCTGAATTTTTTTGCCGTAATTTTAGTCACACTCTTTGTTTATTTCTATGGAAAATACATGTTCGATATAGATTTAAACGTATTCCCGGAATGGGCTATTCTTAAAACAAAGTAATAAGTCATTTTCATTTGCGTTCTATTTAGGAACAGTTTTTGTGTTAATTTTGAAAACCAAATAAATCACTCCATGAAATTGAATTCCTTCCTTGTTTATTTTAAAAAATTTTTATTTGCCTCGCTGCTGCTTATTAGTCTGTTTGGTTATTCTCAACAAAATACAGCTTTTAAAGCAGGAGAAATTTTGCGTTATAAAGGATCCTATATTTTGTCGGGGATGTGGACAGACATAGCCGAGCTAAAATTGGAAGTAAGCAATTTTACCAATGCGGGAAAACAACTCTACAGTTTGAAAGCAACTGCCAACACATATACGGCCTACGATTCATTCTTTAAAATTCGAGATTTATACCAAGCGTGGGTCGATATCAATACTGTAAAACCCTATATGTATGTTCGGGATGTGGATGAGGGTGGTTATAAATTCAATATCAAATACGTTTACAAACGCGCCACACATCAAGCAAAATACGATTATACACGAAATGGAGTGACCAAAACCAGTATTATTCCTTTTACGGAGGAGACTTTTGATTTGGTTTCGGTGGTGTACCACGTTCGAACATTGAATATGGAAAGCTTCAAGCCAAATCAAATAATCAGTCTGGCAGTACTTATTGATGGAAAGTTGAATAAAGTGACACTTAAATACAAAGGAAAAGAAACAATAAAAGTAGATAATTTGGGAAATACGCTCTGTCATAAGTTTGGCGTAGCAACCGACAATAAAGCACTGCAAACGAAAGAGACCAACGCAATCTGGTTAACGGCCGATGCCAGAAAAATCCCGGTTTTGATCAAAGCCGAGATTCCTGTTGGATCCATTCAGGTGCGTTTGGTAGAAGCTTTGGGTACAATTAAATAAAAAAAACTGAGATGAATAAGATCGAAAATAAATCCATTTTTACACGCACATTTTATTATATTTTAACCGTACTGGCCTTCGTCCTTGCACTTATTGCATTGATAATGTCGGTTTTGGGCTTAGGAATGATCGCTTTTGTTCCCGGTGGCATTGCCATCGTTTTTGCCATTGCGGTTCGATTCATATTTAAATCTAACAGCCGATTTAACAAAATAATCACCTTTTTGGCTGTGGTATCTGTGCTTTTTGCTGGTCTGAGAACGCTCTTTTTTGAATCAAAAGTGGCTGAAAATGCCGAAATAAAAACGGAGAATGTGGTATCAGAAACCGAAATTGAAGACGCATTAAACGAAGCTTTTGGAGATCTCGAATTTGGCGATATAGAAGAAGTTGATACCAAGCCCATTCAATCGGGCGAGAAGATATATGCCGCCCATTGTGCGCGTTGTCATCAACCGGATGGAAATGGTATTCCTGATAAATTTCCACCACTTGCAAAATCCGATTATTTAGAAAACAGATTGGCTTCGATTGCTGTGGTGGCAAATGGATTAAGTGGTGAAAATGTAATCAACGATAAGGTTTACCAAGCCGAAATGCCCAAAGCCGATTTAAACAATAGAGAAATTGTTGCTGTAGTCAATTACATCTTTGGTAGCTGGGGAAATAAAATTCGGCCAACCAACCTGGCAGAGGTAAAGAAAATAAAATCAGTTAGTCAATAAGTTTAGCGTAAGAAAGATAAAATGCACACCTCACAAGAATTATTTACGATTTTTCTGCTCTATTTTACCTCTTTTTTTACACTCATCAATCCACTTGGTTCGATGCCGGTTTTTTTGACAATGACGGCAAAATTGACTAAAAAAGAGCGAACAAAAACGGCCATAAAAGCCGTCATTACAGCCTTTGTTACATTGCTAATTTTTGCATTTGCAGGACAAATGCTCTTCGATTTTTTTGGGATATCGGTAAACAGTTTTCGTGTTGTTGGAGGGATTATCTTTTTTATAATGGGATACGATATGCTCAATGCCCGTTTGAGTTCTTTTAAAAGCATTCCCAGCGAAAACGTGAAAGAATATGTGGAAGATATTTCGATTACTCCACTTGGTATTCCAATGATAGCCGGCCCGGGAGCCATCACCAACGCCATTGTACTGATGGAAGATTCTTCCGATTTGATATTGAAAATATTTCTGATTGGGACACTTATTGTAACCATGTTTCTCACCCTAATCATCTATCTGGGAGGAACAAAAATTACCCGAATTTTGGGCGATACAGGAAATAAAGTGATGCTAAAACTAATGGGATTGATTGTAATGGTGATTGCGGTAGAATTCTTTTTTGCCGGACTTGGTCCCATTTTAAAAGCTATTTTTCACATCGCTTAAGCATAGATTTCCACATCGTTTAGTTCAATTCTATTTCCCGACAAAATAACCAAGCGTTCAACAACATTGCGCAATTCTCTAATATTGCCTGTCCAAGGTTTATCCACCAAGGCTTGCAGGGCTTCCGGGGCAATTTCTGATTTTTTCTTTCCTTGCGCTTCGGCAATTTCTTCCAGAAAATAATGTACCAACAAGGAAATATCGGTTTTTCTATTTCGCAAAGGCGGAACTTCAATCAAAATAACACTCAAACGATGATACAAATCCTCACGAAACATATTTTTCGAAATCTCTTCTTTGATATTCTTATTGGTGGCTGCAATAATTCGAACATCCACAGCTATTTCTTTCTCACCTCCTACCCGCACAATTTTATTTTCTTGCAAAGCACGCAATACTTTTGCCTGAGCGGCCAGACTCATATCGCCAATTTCGTCCAAAAAAAGAGTTCCACCAGTGGCCAATTCAAAATCGCCTTTGCGTTGTTTTATGGCTGAAGTGAACGAACCTTTTTCATGTCCAAACAATTGACTTTCAATTAATTCAGATGGAATTGCAGCACAATTTACTTCCACAAAGGGAGCTTTGGCTCTGTCGCTCGATTCGTGAATGGCTCGGGCTACCAATTCTTTTCCTGTCCCATTCTCACCGGTAATAAAAACACGTGCTTGTGTTGGGCCTACTTTTTCAATTAGCTTCTTCAGCTGAAGCATGGGCTCCGATTCTCCAACCATTTTGTATTTGTTGGTCATCTTTTTTCGCAACTTTTTTGTTTCGACAACCAGATTTACTTTGTCTAAAGCATTGCGCAATGTTATCAACAATCTATTCAAATCCAATGGCTTAGCGATATAATCAAAAGCGCCTTTCTTAATTGCTTGCACTGCCAATTCGATATTTCCATGTCCTGAAATTACAATAAATGGAGCTTCCGTTAAATTCATCGCTTCCTGCAAAACCTCCATTCCATCTTTTCCGGGCATTTTTACGTCGCATAGGATCACATCAAACTCATTTTGTTCAATCAAAGCGATACCTTCATTTCCGTTTTCAGCCACGACTACTTCAAACTTTTCAAATTCCAATATTTCTTTTAATGTATTGCGAATACTGCGTTCGTCGTCGATAACAAGAATTTTTGCCATATCTAAAATTTTAACAAAGTTAATCTTTTCTTTGCAAGCACAAATGATTGATGAATTTAAGTAGTATAGTCTGGTATTCGGCAGGATTTTTATCTTTGCTAAAAATACAAGAAAAAGCAATTAAATTTTCAATAGTTCGTTTACCTAATCTAAAGCCACTGCGAATAATGCAAATCCGATTAGTTCTTTTCAGTTTATCTTTCTTATTTCCACTCATGAATTTCGCCCAAAGCGAATCAGGAACTACCTATGCGTTTTTGAATTTGCCCTACTCTGCACGAAGTATTGCATTGGGAAGTAATTTTTTAAGTATAAACGACGGAGATATGAATCTGGCCATTGAAAATCCATCGCTTATCAATGCGAATATGAACAACGAAATTCATCTAAATTTTGTAGAATATTTTTCGGATATCAATTATGGTTCTGTAAGTTATGGAAAACGTTTCGAGAAATTAGGAACTTTTGTAGCCAGCTTGCAATTTATCGACTATGGCGAATTTGCTTATGCTATGGAAACCGGCGAGCTTTACGGCACATTTTCTGCAGGCGATTATGCCGCAAGTATTGGCTGGAGTCGTGCTTTAGACAGTACTTTTTTCATTGGCGCAAATCTTAAAACGCTTTATTCTTCTTACGAATCCTACAATTCTTTTGGTGTGGCTGTTGACGTGGCGGCCACTTATTGGCTTGCAAACAGAAAGCTGAGTGCAAGTATTGTTTTCAGAAATATCGGTACGCAAATCAAACCCTATACGCCAAATTCCAGAGAGCCTTTGCCATTTGAGATACAGGCTGCATTTTCAAAAGAATTGGCTCATTTGCCTCTGCGATTTTCGCTGGTATTAAGCAACTTGCAAAAATGGGATCTGCTCTATACAGATGTGTTTTCTCAGCAAACCGCCGCTTTAAGTGGAACAGATGTGCCCGCCGAAAAAACAGGTATCGACAAATTTGCTGACAATTTAATGCGCCATATAATCGTTGGGGCTGAAATAAAACCTGTAAAATCGCTGAGTTTACGTTTGGGTTACAACTATCTAAAAAGAAAAGAAATGACTATTCCAAGTCGGTTGTCGACCGTAGGATTTTCGTGGGGTTTTGGAATTCATATTTATAAATTTCAGATTGATTATGCACGAAATGCACAACATTTAAGCACTTCGCCCAATTACGTTAGTATATCCACAAATCTTGGGCAATTTTAATTTGTTTGTCGGACGACGACCTATGCCCTATTCATTCTGAATGATTACCGAATTTTCAAGGCAAATAGGTAGAATAAGTGCGGCCTTGTTTTCATTCTTTTCGATGAAAAACATCATTTTAAAGCGAAATTTCACCAAGAAACTACCAATCCTATCCAAAAACCGGATCAGTTTTGAGGTTTTGCAATAGCCAAGCGTCCGAACGGTCTGACTTTGTGCATTCAATCCGTTTTAATTATCAAAAAAGCTTTGTATTAGATCAAGTATTTCTTATTTTTGGACTTTAAAATTCTAATAGTCGAAAAGCTGATAAATATGGCCAACAAATTAAAAGTCAAAGAATTAATCATTGAAGTAGCTCGTGATGTTTTTAGTCGATATGGTTACAAAAAAACCACTATGGACGATATAGCCATTGGAGCGCGAAAAGGAAAAAGCTCAATTTATTACTATTTTAAGAGCAAAGAAGAAATTTACGAAGCAGTTGTGGATACTGAATCGAATATTTTGTTCAAAGAAATCTACAATCAGATTGAGCAACCGGTGGCTGCAAACGAAAAATTCAAGCTGTATGTTTTTACCCGCATGAATAAGATTCGGGAGTTAAGCAATTTTTACGAAGTAATGAAAAACGAGTCTTTGTATCAATTGGATTTTATCATGGAATTGCGCAACAAATACAATGCACACGAGATTGCTATCTTGCAAAACATTCTGAATGAAGGCGTAAAAACCCGAGAATTTTCAATTCAAGATCCGGAACTTGCTGCCATTGCATTGGTAACAGCCATTAAAGGTCTAGAAGCCCCTTTGTTAATCAAAGGAGAGAAAAGAAATCTGGAAAAGAGAATCGATTATGTAGTGCGAATTCTTTTCTATGGAATAATGCGGCGATAAGCTTTATTTCAACAAACCTGTTCGCTCATTAAAATCTTCTATCAACTCGTCCCATCTTTGGGTTTGATGAAAAACTTTATCCCAAATTGACCGATCGTACCACATTTGGTTCAGCTCCTCCAAAGGCTTTGCTTGCTGTTCAATCCAGGTAAAATATTTTAGATTATGAATGGCTTTTTGATCTAGATAGTTCAGCTCCTTCATATTGTCGGTCGATTGTCCTTTCAGTGCCACTTCGTCGTCGATGGCAGCCTGAAAACTTGTGTATTTTCCGCGTTCCGCATTCAATTCATCCAATCTACTTCCATACATTTCGGCCGAATCCGTTGCAACTGTAAAGATGACATCGTCTTGGTTGTATTCAAAATATTTGGCTGTTTTGATAGCGGAAAGCAAATTGGCTACACTGCTTATTCCTAAGAGAGGCAGTTTTTCAATCAACTCACTATCAATACCTTTCGATTTCAAATACGTCTGACCTTCTTTTTCGTTAAACATACGAAACAAGCGCATTGTATCTTCATCGTCGATGGCGGTTACCACGTTTGTATTTTTCACATTATGTACCCAAGGAACATGTTTATCGCCAATTCCTTCAATACGATGTCCACCAAAACCATTTCTCAACAAAGTAGGACATTGCAAAGCTTCCGAAGCAACAACTTGCACCTGAGGATGAAGTGTTCTCAAAAAATCGCCAGCAGCAATTGTTCCGGCCGATCCTGTTGCTGAAACATAGGCAGAAAAACGCGATTTTTCAGATTTTATCTCCTCATAAACTTCCTGAATGGCTTTCCCGGTTACATTGTAATGCCAAGCCGGATTTCCAAATTCGTCGAATTGATTAAAAATGATGGCATCTTTTCGATTTTTGCGAATATCCCAACACTTGTCGTAAATTTCTTTCACATTCGATTCACATCCAGGAGTTGCAATCACTTCAGCACCAATTTCTTCCAACCATGTAAAACGCTCTTTGCTCATTTCTTCGGGCAAAATAGCGACGGCCGTTACATCCATCAGAAACGAATCGAAAGCGCCGCCTCTGCAATAATTTCCAGTAGAAGGCCAAACGGCTTTATGATAGGTAGGATCAAATTGACCGGTGATGATTCGTGGAGCTAAACAACCGTAGGCAGCACCAACTTTATGCGCTCCGGTAGGAAAATATTTTCCCAATATCAAAACTATCTTTGCTTCTACACCACTGATTTCTTTTGGGATTTCCAAATAATTAACACCGCCAAAACCGCCACCAAATTCAACTGGCTCGTTTTTCCAAGTGATTCGAAATAAATTCAATGGATGATTGTCCCACAACCCAATGGATTTTAACTGATTAACAATTTTCTCGGGAATCAAGGACGGATTTTCCATCTGCTTGAAGGTAGGAAGAATAATTCCTTTTTCGCGATAGCGTTTTACTGCTTTCTCTAGTACTTCGGGGTTGGTTACCTTGTCAATTATTTCTATCATAGTTTAGAATTTGGGGCTGCTAAGGTAGAAAAAATTGAAACACGAAACACTTCAATCTACAATTCGCACATCTCCTAGTAATCAAAAAAAAAATTATTTTTTTTGACGATCTACATACCAACCGGTCGGTATTGTTTTATATTTGCACCATGAATACACACGATTTGATTATACAAAATAGTTTTGTTTTATTTCTTCGCCATGGAGTGAAAGAGATAAGTATCAATGAAATAATAAAATCGTGTGGTTTATCAAAAGGAGCTTTTTATCATCATTTCGAAAGCAAAGAAAAAGTCTATATGGACGTTCTGGATCGCTTTTTCTTTTCCTATTTTCAAAAACAAAATGTTTATTACTCTTCTGAGATTTTGATAGACGAAAAACTTGATCGGTTTATAAACAGCTTTCTTTCTCCATATCAAGAGATAGCCGATTTATTAAAGGAAGATCAATTGACCTCTTATTTTCGGTTTTTGTTTCAGGCGGCGGCCACCTATCCGGATATTAGAATAAGAGTGAACAAGCATTTTTATCGAAAGGGCTATTATCTCTACCAGATTATAGAAACCGGAAAAGAAACCGGCGAAATAAGGCCTGCTGTTGATGCAGAGCTGGCGGCCCGACAGTTGATGAATATTATTATTGGAGTAACCATATTAGAAGGGATCAACACCATGGAAGCTCTGAAAAAACAGATACGATTGGTCATTTTTGATTATTATTCACTCATCAAAGAAACTCAATAGCATGGAAAATAAATTCAATGCCATTTTGGCGAAACAAAAAGTTTTTTTCGATTCCAACAAAACAAAAGAAATTGGCTATCGGCAAGCTCAATTATCAAAATTGCTAAATATACTGAAAGACAACGAAATACAGTTGAGCGAGGCGCTTTACAAAGATTTCAAGAAATCGGCTTTTGAGACATACGAAACGGAACTGGCCATATTGTATCACGAAATTAAATTGGCCATTCGTAAACTCAGTAAATGGTCGAAAACAAAAAGAGTATGTAACGGACTGAGCAATTTTCCGGGAAAAAGTTTTATAAAACCAGAGCCATTTGGGAATATATTGGTTATTGGTGCTTGGAATTATCCTTATCAATTATCGGTATTGCCTGCTGTATCGGCGCTTGCCGCCGGGAATACGGTAATTATCAAACCCAGTGAACTTTCGTTGAATGCCTCGAATGCTCTTGCGAAAATTATCAACGAAAATTTTGATGCGCAAATTTTGCACGTGATTGAAGGCGGTATTGAAGAAACAACAGAATTATTAAAGCATCCGTTCGATTCGATATTTTATACAGGCAGCACGGCAGTTGGAAAAATTGTAATGCGAGCAGCATCCAACAACTTAACCCCTGTTACACTTGAGCTTGGCGGGAAAAGTCCGGCCATTATTGAAAACGATGCCAACCTGAAAATGGCAGCAAGAAGAATTGTATGGGGCAAATTCTTGAATGGCGGACAAACCTGTGTTGCTCCGGACTATTTATTGGTAGATCAGAGGGTTAAAGAAGTATTGCTTCAGGAAATAAAGGCTCAAATCAAAACCATTCATGGCGAAAACCCGAAGAATAGTGAAGCCTTTACACGAATTATAAACGGACGTCATTTTCAACGATTAATCAAACTCATCGACAAGCAACAAATTAGTATCGGAGGCGAAACGAATGAACACGAATTATACATTGCGCCCACGGTGCTGGAAAATATCAGTTTCGAAGACGAAGTGATGCAGGAAGAAATTTTTGGTCCCATTCTTCCCATTATCACTTACACCAATCTAGATTGGGCGATTGCACAAATTAAAGCAAGGCCAAAACCCTTGGCTTTGTATTTATTTACCAATTCGAAAAAGGTGGAGAAAAAAGTACTTCACGAAATTTCATTTGGCGGAGGAGCCATCAATGACGTGATTATGCATCTGGCCAACAGTAGCCTCCCCTTTGGCGGCGTAGGTCATTCCGGAATGGGAAATTATCATGGAAAGTACGGTTTCGATACATTTTCCCATTTTAAATCCATCGTTAAAAAAACGAATTGGTTTGAGCCATGGTTTAAATATCCACCCTATACAAAATGGAAATTAAAATTAATCAGCAAAATCTTGGGATAAAAGAATAGAAATAATATGTCGATTAAAGCAAAAAATTACGAAAAAAAAGAAGAAATCTTAAATGTGATCTCGCATGGGATAGGTTTTTTACTAAGCATAGCTGCATTGGTTTTGCTGGTTGTATTTGCAAGTTTGAAAGGGACCGTTTGGCACATCGTTAGTTACAGTATATACGGAACCAGTTTAGTTGTTTTGTATTTGGCATCCACACTGTTTCATTGGTCCAAAAAGCCTTCAAGGCGACTAAAATTAAATGTATTCGATCATGCCAGTATTTATCTCCTGATTGCAGGGACTTATACGCCGCTTTTGTTGGTTACACTTCGAGGTCCTTGGGGATGGAGTTTGTTTGGAGTAGTTTGGGGAATGGCCATTGTGGGAATAGTTCTAAAACTCTTTTTTACAGGAAGATATAACAGAATAAGCACACTGGCTTATGTAATTATGGGATGGGTAGTAATCGTTGCTCTGAAACCATTGATACACAATCTGAGCACCGGTGGTCTAATCTGGCTGACTATGGGAGGAATCATTTATTCGCTTGGCGCCATTTTTTACCTTTTAAACAAAATACCATACAACCATGCCATTTTCCATCTATTTGTTTTGGGTGGAAGCATGGCTCATTTTGTAACCATCTTTTTTTATGTTTTGGACTAAATAATCAAAATGATTCCTTACTGATTAAAATTTCGGTTTGATTTGATTTTTTTACTTTGGCTAAATAAAGACAATTTTTCACTGCTTTTGGTGTAATTAATTTGCCGGAAATTCCTTATTTTTCAGTACATTTACTTGATTTTTAAACCAAAACCGAATACTAAAATGACCACAAATTCAAGTAATTTTAATGACAATCCATTTTGCAAATTGTTGGGAATTGATTATCCAATCATTATGGCTCCTATGTTTCTGGTTTCCAATACCAAAATGATAATTGAAGCCTTGGAGAGCGGTATCACTGCAGCTTTTCCAGCATTAAACTATAGAACAGATGAAGATTTCAGAGCTGCAATAAACGAAATAAGAGCAAAAACCAATAAGCCTTTTGGAGTTAATTTGATCGTAAATAAATCGAATCTAAAGTACAAAACTCAGTTGGAAACCTGCTTGGAAATGGGAGTTGATTTTATCATCACCAGTTTAGGAAGTCCGGAAGAAACTATAAAACAGTGCAAGCCAAAAGGAATAAAAGTATTTTGCGATGTAGTAGATCTAAAATTCGCCCAAAAAGTGGCCGATTTGGGTGCCGATGCCATTATTGCTGTGAATTCCGAAGCCGGCGGCCATGCCGGAAATATTCCGCAAAAGGAATTGATTCCATTATTAAAAGCAAATTTTGACATTCCAATCATATCTGCCGGAGGTGTTGCCACCGGAAAACAACTGAAAGCAGCATTGGAACTGGGGGCAGTGGCGGTAAGCGTTGGAACTTTGTTTATGGCTTCTGAAGAATCTCCCATTTCGGACGATTACAAGAAAGCACTGATCCAATTTGGAGCAAAAGACATTGTTCGTACATCCAATTTATCGGGAACACCTTTAACAGTAATTAATACGCCCTATGTGCAAAAAGTTGGAACAGAAGCATCTGCATTACAAAAAATGCTTTTAAAAAACAAACGGCTTAAGAAATGGGTAAAGCTTTTTATTACTTATAGAGGCATGAAATCGATCGAAAAATCGACTTTTAAAGCCAGCTATAAAACATTTTATGTTGCAGGACCAACTATTGAAGACATTCATGCCGTGAAGCCTTTAAAAAATATAGTGAAGGATTTGATTGCCGAATATTCCAACATATAAGTCACTTATTGGCCCTTTCGTTTCAAAAATAGCCCCAAAAAAACCCATGAAACTCAAAGAATTTTCTTTTTTGTTTCATGGGTTCGGAAAATA